>Ga0222626_1000360_pt1 | contig 28828 bp, 26 predicted proteins | sample AntAcemetageno91_FD_179862 | JGI IMG/M metagenome (GOLD analysis project Ga0222626, IMG submission 179862) | Saline water microbial communities from Ace Lake, Antarctica - #91 | ecosystem: Environmental > Aquatic > Non-marine Saline and Alkaline > Saline | place: Antarctica: Ace Lake | collected...
AAGGAAATTATCAACCTTCAACGACAATAAACATGGATACAAAAAATAATTTATCAAAAGATTGTATCCTTATTATCAATAGAACGTCAAAAGGGAAAAAGGGGGAATATGTTGGTATTACGTGTTTTTATGAAGTTGAAACTCTTGGATTAGGGCAACATAACCAAGGTTTATATCAAATTAAAGATTATTCAAAAACAGAAAAATTATTTATCACCTGCCTATTAAATTCAAAAACTTATAGAAAATTATGTGGTTGTGTGGCGATAGGGTCAAAAATGAAAGAGATGAAATCTTATGATTTTGCTTTTCTAAAATTTCCTAGTTTTTCAGAAAAAAAACAACAAGAAGTTTCAAATTTGTATTACAGCCCAATTGAGAAAAATATAAACTTAACTCTTGAGAATTATCTCGAAAAAGAAAAAACAAGAAATGCTGAAGCTGGTATTTTTCAGCTCAATATGGAGATATTTTCACTTCGTGAACAATTAGAAGACTTAGTTCATAAAATTGTAATGGAAGAGCCAATTGAAATCCGTTTAGAATATTAGGATTGAATTTCTTCTTTAAATCTGCTATAATGGCAGGATGTCTTTACTCGACTCCGTAACAGATAAGGAAATAATTGTAGCTGACGAACAACCGTCAGAGAGCCTTTTTGAATTTACAGAAACAGAACAAACAGAGCAGGAAATAAGAAGTCAGATTCAAGAGAGGTTCGGTATTCAGCTTATCAATCCAAGCACTTTTGAACCCGATAAATTTCATCAAGCGTATGCTCATGTCTTGCCAGAAGGATTTGCTCTTGATCCGAAGAAAGTACAATCAATCCGTGTTCGGTGTTATGAAAACGAAACAAGCTTTAGAATAATTCCATTTAAAGAATCGGGGCGTAGCGTCTTTAACTTTCGAGTATCTCAAAACCACTCAGGGCATAACCTGATTCCGCCAGAATTGCTTTTGACTGAGGGTTTTGGCAAAATGGTTGCGTGAATAAACTCTATACGCTTCCAATTTCTGTACAGGCGGTAGAATCTTTTTTTAAGAAATCAGTTTTTCAAACAGAAGAAGGATTTGAAATAGGTAGAGTAAATGATGCCTTTATTTTGTTGTTTGTCTTGTTTCAAGACTTCTCAAAGCTGAAGCAGATAAAATTTCGTGGAAATTTGACGACCATTTCGTTTCAGAGGGCTTCTGAGGTCATCAATGACCTTGACGTGCTTCTGCCAAAAGAAACGCCTGAAAGCCTCAAAACGATACGAGAAGAGCTCTCATTTCTTTTGGATGAAAATAAATCAAAGACTATCAACGCCGATGCGGCAAATAGTATTCTTGAAATGTTACGGAAAGAAGGAAATTGTTGGTCAGATCAGGGATTTGCTGAGTTTTTGAATAGTGCTTTTGAATATCGCCTAGAAGTTTCTCTTGAAGACTTGGAATTACTCAAAAGAAATTTGGCAAGTGTCGCTCATAATGATCCGCAAGGAAACTATGAAAACGAACTGAAAAGGAAGCGGTCGACAGACTTAGAAATTGATCGTGATATTTGTTTTCGTTTCAAACACAATCAAAAAAGAGATCCTTCGTGTCTTCTTTTGGGAAATCAGGGAGCAGATCAATTCAAAAACTTAGAGACTCTTTCAAAAATGCAAAGAGAAATTGTTGATCTTATTTATCAAAGAAGATTCGGAAGAGAAGGACTTGAAAAGGGTACAGATACAGCATCCCTTGCTATTACTTTCAAAACAAGTATTCGATCTATCAATGCCCAAAAGAGCAAGATTGAAAAAAAGGTTTCTAAACACTTGAAAACGAATTTATTCACGCAAGATGCAGAAGATAATATTGTTTTCCAAAATACTTTCTCGTGTATGCGGTCTGACTTACGAACAAAACACCAACTAGAACACCATTTTTAAGAAATCTTGGTGTTTCTGTTTATAATTCAATTTCAAATTAGATGAAGCAAGTTGATTTTTTTTGATTGGATTCTTTGTAATAGACAATAAATTGAGGGAATTGCTTGTCTATGAATTGATAAAGGGGCTTGACTGTTTTGATTGGTGTTCAGAGGAACGCATTGATGACTGATTTTCCTCAAGACAATTTCGTTCTTACACCCGAAGCCAAACAAAACTTGGTCGAGTTTTTTAAAGTGCTTTGGGAAATTAAGAAAGAAAAACAATTGGAAGAGCGGTTATCGAATTATTCAATAACCCCTTCAAGTGATGAATAACGGTTTTTCTCGAGCAAAAAATGCAAAAAGACTTATTCAATGGTCATTATTCGCTCAAAAGCTTCACTTTTTAGAACGAAAAATAAACTTCAAAGAGCGGGAAGTATGGCTTACCTCAATAGGACATGGCGTTGGGACTGAAGTTTATGGAAAAAATGAAACATTTCAAAGACCTGTATTGGTCCTCAAGAAGTTTAATAATCAAAGATTTTTGGGAATTCCTTTGACCAGTAATTCTAAATATACAGGGACATTTACCGTTTCAACTTTTTTTAGAAACAAAATGGGAAAAGCAATGCTAGATCAAGCAAATTCTTATGATGAAAAACGATTACTAAAAAAAATGGGAATGTTAGACAAGCCCACTTTTGAAGATATTATCAGGCGTTTTAACACCTGATGAGCCCGAAGGTAAGAAATGGAAAGGGTTGATGACCAATTTCCAGATACATAATACTCAATTAAGCCACTTATAGCAAATGATTGATACCGTTATTCTAAAGCTAAAACAATTTGATTTTCAGATTACCAATTACAATGTTTTTAGACCGAATTGTTTGGGGTTTTTTGCTGCTCCCTATACTCCATTTAACGGACAGACAAATTTGAAGTCTGTACAGAATGCGAACAAATGGGACAAAGAAAATCAGAACTATAAGCCACGATTGACGGTTATAAAAAGGCTTGGAAGGGAAGGCGGGTTTAATGTTGAAATGAAAATCGAATTTTCTGTGCCAAAATTACTATATGGGAATAATTTTCAAGAGGTTGAAGAATCTGATTTTGAAACGGTGCTTGTCCAGTTGAAGGAAAAATTAGAAGAAATGTGGGTAAATGTTTCTCTCGAAAAATTAAGAACTGCGGACATAGCGACGATTCATTATTCCAAAAACTTCTGTTTTACGGACCATACAACAGCTTCTGCTCTTATTTCTGACATATCAAAAGTAGATCTTACTCGTAGACTTGATCTCAATAAAACTGATTTCCGAAATGAAGGGAAGGCTTTGTATTACTATGCAAAGAGCCATAGCTTGGTTTTTTATGACAAAGTACAAGACTTGATTCAACCAGAAAAACGGTCTTCGGAAAAGGATAAAAAGTTTAATTGGCAAATGAACATTTTTGATGAAATTCGACGAAAACAATCAATCCCTATTGAGGTTTTGCGAATGGAAATGCGTATCTGTGATCGAAGAAAGATGAAAGCCTTACTCAAGTATTTACGCATAGAGGCAGATCTGACGTTCAAGGGTCTTTTTACCCGAGAGATCGCACAAAATGTTCTTTTGGATTATTGGTGCAAGATTCATGAAGAAGTGCGATTGAGTGCTCTTATGAGTAGAAAACCGATAGATTTATTCGAGTCTGTTCTGAAAATTCCAGAAATAACACTTCAAAAATCATTGAGTCTTTTTGCTGTGCTTGAATTATCAAAAACAAACTCCGATCGAAAACTTCATGACATGATTGCAAAACGATTTTGTCCTCGTTCTTTTCAGCGATTAAAAAAGTTTGTCTCTCAAAACGAAAAAATATTTTATAACCGATACACAACCTATGACGCTATTTACGATCAACTTGTAGAATTTGAACCCACAAATGATATTGATTATTTAAAACTTCCTCAGTAGTACCAAAATCGTTCTTGATATTCGGAACTTATTCATTTACATTTATCTCGATGACCAATTGTACCAACGCTATCATTCTCGCTCGAGTGTCTTCAAAAGACCAAGAAGAACAAGGAACATCTATTCCTGCTCAAGTAAGTAGACTAGAGCAATATGCTAAGAAGCTTGATTTTGAAGTACTCAAAACATACGAACTTACGGAATCTTCTTCAAAAGAAAATAGAGTGAAATTTGAGAAATTGCTCAAACTTGTAAATGACCGTCCTGAGCCGATTGCAATTATTACTGACACCGTAGACAGGTTGCAACGTTCTTTCAAAGAATCTGTAGAATTGGATGCTCTCAGAAAAGTAGGAAAGATTGAATTACACTTCAATCGAGAAAATCTTGTCATACACAAAGACTCAAACAGTTCTGAAATTATGCGTTGGGATATGGCAGTTATGTTTGCGAAAATGTATGTTTTGCAACTTTCGGACAATGTGAAACGATCCAACAAAAAGAAATGGGAACTTGGCGAATGGTGTGGACCTGCACCTCTTGGATATAGAAATGTGACGTTGGAAAATGGTCGCAAGGATATTGTTCTCGACAAAGAAAGAGCTCCTTTGGTAAAGAAATCTTTCGATCTTTATGCGACAGGGAATTATACGTTCAAAATGATTGCAAAAGAAATGCGGAAAGATGGTCTTACGACTCCGAAATCAGGTAAAAAAAGAACATACGGACAGATCCAAGAGATGATCGCGAATCCTTTCTATTGTGGGCAAATGAAGGTCAAAGAAAAGTTGTATCCGCACAGATACCCTGTTTTGGTTGAAAAATGGATATTTGATAAGTGTTTTGATATTCGAGAAGGGCGAAATAGAAATAGCGTGAAGTATGCGAGTAAAGATTTTTCTTTTCGAGGGATTCTCAAGTGTGGCTCTTGCGGATCTAGTATTACGCTTGATGAGACAATCAAGCCAAACGGAAAAGTGTTTCGTTATTGTAGATGTCCAAATCAGAAAGAAAATTGCCAAGAAAAACCGATACGAATTGAAAAACTTCAAGCACAAGTTTCAGATTTATTGGAAAAGTTGGTTATGCCCCAGAATGTTTTGGACGAAGTAACCTTAGAACTCAAAAAAACACATGGTTCTGAAACAGAAATTTATCAAAAAAACCTAAGTCGGTTGAATTTAGAACTCGAGAAAATCAAAAAGCGAAAAGATACATCCTACCTTGATCGGCTTGATGGGCGTATTACGACCGATGAATACGACAAAATTGTCGCACGGTTTCGTTCTGAAGAGCAGGATGTTCACGAAGAAATGAAGGATGCAAGCACACAGGATAATAATTTTCTTGATGCAAGTTTGATGGTATTAGACCTTGCTCAAAACGCTTGTCGGTATTTTTCAGGGGCTTCTGAAGACAAACAACAGAAGATTCTCAATCTTGTGACTTCGAACTTACAGCTAAAAGGCGGAAAGCTTGTCTATGACTTAGCTGAACCGTTTAATGTATTGCTGAATGCGTCTAAAACGCAAGAATGGCTCCCGAGGCCGGATTTGAACCGGCGACAAGTTGGTTAACAGCCAACTGCTCTACCACTGAGCTACTCGGGAGAGTAGGTAAGGATTACTCCTTGTGGGATGCTTTTTTTAAAACAACTATTTCTCGGGAAACGTATGCGCCAGGGCGACCGTATACACAAGAATCTTTGTCATCGAAAAGAGCGAGCGGAGTGTACCCAACCTTTGCAGCGCTGGCAAGAAATTTTTGTACAATATCGATATCTCCGCTGAGAACGTGCCATCTGGGGAGACAGCAAGCGATTTTTCGTGGTCCATCTTTTTTCGCATTCTGCAAAAATTTATCCCACATACTCAATACTTCACGGGCTTGTTCATCGGCCTGTGCGCGATTTGGTTGTCGCGTAAAATTTGTCCCAAGGAAGGCTTCGGTCGCGACAACGGCATCAGGATATTTTCCCCAAGGGAATTGAGTCGCATCACGAGTGAAGAATTCACCATTTTCTTCGGGATAACGGAATTTTTCTGAAAGAAATTGGAAGTTTTCTTTTGTTCCCGTAACTCGTTCAGACATCATGTCGCTTCCCACCGTTTTCCAGCCAAAAATGCTTGCTTCGCTGCAAATGGTTCCCGATCCACAAAAGGGGTCAATTACAACATCCTTTTCCTTTGGAGAAGCAAAATTAATGAGTTGTTGCGCTAGTTTTGGTGGCAACATCCCCATTTCTGCATCACGAAAAGATTTTTTTCGATCTCGAAGCGTATAATTTCTTAGATTTTGCATAGCGCGGGTTCGTCCCAAGAGGAATGAGTCTCCGTTTTGCCACACAAGAAATTCGAATCCTTTTTTCAATAATTTTCGGTCAAAAGCTTGTCCAGAGGTCATATTTTCTCCTTTTGCGTTCTCAATGCGGAGTTCTCCAAATTTTTGTTTCAAAACGGATAAAAAGTTGGGTAAAAACCCTTTCCCTGTTCCATAACCAGAAACACCCAGCTTGGGCTTCCCTTCCGGCTGTTCGGCTTTTACCATCGCGTGGATAGCATCAATCATTTTTGATTTCTCACGGAATTCTCCTACCACCTCAGCTATTCGGATACATCCTCCCAGACGATCTAGAAATATTTGCTCTTCGTCCTTCGGCAAATCTCTTGGATTTTTGAATTTCAAATTCTGTGCAAGAAGCAGGCGCTGTGATTTATTAGCAAGAACCTCTTCACATTGTGCGAGAGCTTCTGTGTGACAGAGTGTCCAATTACGGCCGAGTTCGAGGATATATGTTTTCACGAGGAGGAGCGTAGCAGATTTTTTTCAAAAAGAAATCCCGACCAATGTTTTACACACGGGTCAGGATCTACTCTTATTTAATTCAATTTCAATTTACGGAGTCAATTCTTTTACCTTCTGAATGAGCATCCGAAATGCTCGAGCATACCGCCTCATCATTTCTATATCCGTAATTCTTAATATGCGGCTTTGTTCTCCTGGGTTATCAATTGTGACAACAAAAGGATAGTCTCCAGTGCTGTTTTTTCGGGTAAAAATCTTGGTAGTTGCCCGGATTGAAAGAACAGGAGGAACACGTTTCTCAGAATCAGTCTCTAAAAAGGAAACACCAAAAGCACCAGTATCTAATGTTCCCAGCACGATTAACCCTTGACAGAAATTTGTTGGCAACTCATCAATTTGCATCGGGGACGGGGAAAACGCATCAGCATGGTCTAAAATAATCTTTAAGCCAACCAGAGAAATACATTTCTTTAGTTGCTCCTTTAAATCATTAATAAATCGATCGTTGTTTTTCATGATAGCTTGATTTAGGTTTATATTCATATTTATTGTAATTCTCGTTAGTCCTATTCGCCAAAACAAGCACGGCAAACGAGAATTATTATTGAAATTGAATTGTAAAAGAGCACGGAACGAGTTTTCCTAAAAGAAAAAAACGAACACAGATAATAAATAGACAAAACCACCACATTTGTCAAGCTTCGGAGGAGGTTTTTGTTTTACCGAAACGCTCGTACCGCCGTAGCAACAGATTTATCTCCAAAATTTATTCTGTTTCTTTTAAAAACTCTTGCGTCAGAATTTTCCCGCGTTCAACTCCTGGTTGGTCAAAAGCATTCACTCCTCGCAGTTCTCCCAGGAACGCGACGGTCATTTCCCAAAGGACAATGAGTTGTCCAAGCGTGTCGGCATTTCTGTTTGGAATTTCAAGCGTGCAATTGGGGCGACCAAGTTCGGTAAGTGATTGCGTGGTTGCACGAAGTTCTATATTCATGATTTTTCCCAAAGGGGAGCGTTCAATAGAGTTGTCTTTTATAAAAATATTGAAAAAATTATCATCCCCTTCTGTCATCAATTGTAACAAAGAATGCTGATCAGTTGGTCCCATTGCAGCAACCGGAGTAAGGCCCTTCCCCTTTTTCCCCAAGGATTCAGCAAAAAGTTGTGTCCACCAGGCACCGAAGGTTTTTAATGCAGAACAATATGCCCAGTTTACTATTTTTTCTCGTTTTAATGTTTTGATAACACATGATAGCTGCCATGCAGGATTTTTTGCTACCTCCTTGCAAAGGACTTGTCCTCGCATTTTTTGTGCTCCTTTTATTAATTTATCAATAGGAAGTCCGGCTATTGCAGCAGGAAGAAGCCCGACAGAAGTCAGAATTGAAAATCGCCCACCAATATTTTGTGGCATTTCAAAGGCAGGACATTTTTTTTCTTCTGCCCATTTCCAAAGAGCGCTGTCTTTTTCACTCACGATAACCCAGTTTTTGGCCGGGATTCCTGGCGCAAGAAGATTTCGAAGAGTGGTTGTTTCAAGGGTTTTCCCCGATTTTGAGACAACAACCCAGAGGGTTCGCACCATGTTTACGGATTTTAGTACCTTTTCTACAGCATATGGGTCGAGTGTATCGAGAACGAGCAATTTTTCATTATCAAAATAATCTGCCAAAAGCCGTGCACCGAGGGCGCTTCCTCCCATTCCTATGACAACAACAGTGTCATAGTCCTCCCTTTTGTCTTGTGCAAACTTTGACAAAGCGTCGATCGGATCATCAAGAGCAGAAAGAAATTCTTGTTTTTTTGTTTCAAATCCCTTTAACGCATTGGCAAGTTCCTCTTCTGAACCAAATAGCTTTTCTGTCGGGACGCCAATGTTTGAAAAATCCAATTTCATCGCCAGCAGTGTAGCGGAAATTTATATATTTAGAAAATCAAGACCGGTCTCGCATTTTGCATACAGAAATTAAAAAGGGATGAAGGGCGTGACTTGAAATTTCTTTTTTACGCGGCACTCTCTGCAGTGATGCTTGCAAAATTAAAAACACTTACCTTATTGGGACTAAACGCAGAAGAAGTTTCTATTGAGGTAGATCTTCATCGAGGTTTGCCAAAGTTTTCAATCGTGGGACTGGGGGATGTGGCGATTCAAGAAGCACGAGAGAGGGTGAAATCAGCTATAAAAAATTCGGATTTTCATTTTCCACAAAAACAAATAGTGGTGAATCTTGCTCCCGCAGACTTAAAGAAACATGGTCCACGATTTGATCTTCCCATTGCCCTGGGGATTTTGCACGCAACGGGGCAAATCACATTGCCTCAAAATATAGACGAGGTGGTGTTTTTGGGAGAACTGGGGTTTGATGGAGAATTACGAGCAATTCCCGGGATTCTCCCCACGGCAGCAGGTGCAGCAGATCGGGGATTTACAGAGTTTTTTTGTCCATCAGAAAACGCGGCAGAGGCCTCTTTGATCAAAGACATTCCTGTATATGGAGCCAAAAACCTAAAGGAAGTATGCAATCATTTACAGCGGGTTCTTGAAATAGAAGCAACTCCGTACCCCGGACTGAAATCTTTTAACACAGTACCACGAAGTGATTACGATTTTTGCCACGTGAGAGGAAATGAGCACGCGAAACGGGCGCTAGAAATAGCTGCAGCAGGAGGACACAATTTATTAATGTCTGGGCCGCCAGGATCAGGGAAAACTATGTTAGCACAGGCGCTTTCAACCATTTTGCCACAGATGACCATAGGCGAGGCATTGGAAATTACAAAGGTTCATTCGGTTGCAGGGCTGATTGATGAAAAACAGCCCATTGCGTCGCAACGACCATTTCGCTCAGTGCATCACACGGCCTCAAGCGTGGCCATTGTTGGCGGGGGAAATCCTCCACGACCAGGAGAAATTTCATTGGCTCATCGCGGAGTACTTTTTCTTGATGAACTACCAGAGTTTAATCAAAAAACACTGGAGACACTTCGACAGCCACTAGAAGATGGGATTGTAACCGTTTCTCGAAGCTCGGGGAGCTGTTTGTTCCCCGCACAAATTATGTTAGTTGGTGCGATGAATCCGTGTCCGTGTGGGTTTTTTGGAGACACAGAAAAAGAATGTACTTGCTCTCCTTATAATATCGTTCGATATCGAGGGAAAATTTCGGGACCACTCCTAGACCGTATTGATTTACATATTCAGGTCCCTCGAATTTCGTTTGAAAAATTATCTGGACTAATACCAGGAGAGTCCTCAGAGATCGTCCGCAAGAGAGTTCAATGTGCAAGGGATATTCAGGGAAAACGATTCATTGCTGAAGCTATCTCCAACAATTCTGAAATGACATCTCCGTTAGTAAAGAAATATTGCACTATTGATGATCAGACAAAAGAGCTCCTCCGTTCGGCTGCAACACAAATGAACCTATCTGGACGGGCCTATTACCGCATTTTGAAACTAGCACGAACAATTGCAGACCTGGAGAAGGAAGAAACTCTTGCTCTTTCCCATGTGGCAGAAGCTATTCAATATAGAGAGAGAAAGGAGGAATAGATATCTAAATCTCTCAATGGATTACCCCTTTTTATTCACGTCTTCAGCTTCTTTGTCCCAGGGCAAAATGGCATAGTCCCTTACAAATGCCTCTAATTTTTCAATTCCCAGTAAATTACAAAGTGCATAGATTTTATTTGATAGTGTATTAGAGTTGGCCATATATCCATATCGGAACCCCTCTTTTGGGACACCGCCCGGGGTATCAAAGAAGTCGTTGTCAATTTTCCCCTCTTTTTTCAGTAACTTGTAGTTCAATGGGGGCTTCCCCCCCCTTCCGGAGTAGTCGAAAAAGTCTTGAGCATGAATAAAAAACTCAAGTATAAATTGCATAATTTCTTTGTTTTTATCGTCTTGTATGAATTCCTCAAAGTTTTTATATTTATCGAGAGGAACATCGTATATTTCGTTGCTAAAGGAATGATATTTTTTGCTTATTTGACGACTGTAATCTTTTATTGACGTTCCCCGGAGAACATTAGGATTATTTGGGGAGGCTTCTTGCAAGGATGCATGCAGTTTTTCGTGTACTTGCCGTACCTCATCAAAATCAAAATCGCTTTCGCTTAATCCACTCGCTTCATCCAAGAAATATTTTTTGAGCATATCGATATTCTTATCTAGTTGATCCGGTCCCCTTGAGTCCTTTAAAATTCTAAAAAACCCTTTGTAAAGGAATCCCTCAACGAAGCGTTTGTTGATGAGGGTGCTGTCGAGTTCTGGTTTCCCCTCGACTCTGAGCATTTTGTTTATTGTTTCTATGGCTGTTACAGCATTTTGGGTAAATTTCTGGACGCTGGTAGCCGACTGAAAGTTTACTTCATCTTGAATATCGAAAGGTGCTTCATTTAGAATTTCTTCATATTGTTCCGCTTTTGCGGATGACGGCGGTTCGGACTGTATAAGTTCTCCATTGTCATCCCCCAAAACACTCAGAACCTCCTCCCGCGTCTTGTCCGCGAGTTCAGGAAAATTTTCTTTCAAAAAGGAAACATACTTATTTTCCAGGTTGTTCGAGGTCGTGGGATCGGAGGCTTCGTTCATAGGAGTGGATAAAATAATACCTATCCCCGAATTGTATCACAAAATCATACGTTTATCCAGTTATATCCTTCTCATTCTTCCTCCAATCAATACTATTCTAGAGAAAATCAACTCATTCAATTGTTCATGCACAAAGTCACTGCTGAGAATTTCTCAAAGAGATGGGGTCATTTTATAGTGGCATAAGCCCGGACGGGGCTTCCGTCACCTTCTTTGATTTTCAAAGGAGCGCCATGAAAAAAGAAGCTTTTAGGAAGATTCTCTGTGTTTGCGAGTCGCTCAAAACAAATAATGTCATTTCCGAGTAAAATTTTCTCTACGTCTTCATCGATCTCAAATTCAGAAGAAAGGCCAATAAAGGGAGGCTTCTTTTTTACAATAACTTGAGCCAGGATCATTGTTATGTCTTGTCTAAAAATAACGCCTTGGTTGGATTGAATATCTTCAAGAGATTCATATATAACGCATTCCCCGCAGAAATCTTGAACCTTGTAGTCATCAAGAGTTTTCCCATCATTTTTACAATGCCGAGGAACATTTACGTGAGTCCCATCATGTCCATTTATATGAATTCGCTTCATATTCCAGCCATCTTTTTCAAGCGTTTGAAGTTGCTCGATCTCTACTTCTGGATCACCAGGATAGAGGGGTATTCCGGAGTAAAGAGGAAGAGTGAGGTCAATGATTTTCATGAGAAACAGGATTACTGTTCTTTTTCCGATAAATAAGCCTCAACATCAAGAGCAGCCTTGCATCCACTTCCTGCCGCGACGACAGCTTGTTTGTAATGTGGGTCGGCGACGTCTCCTCCGACGAATACACTTGGAACATTTGTCTTGGTGTGGTCATGGATTTTTATAAATCCCCGATCAAGTTCGATTTGTTCTCCCAAAAACTCAGTGTTGGGATTGTGTCCAATGGCGACGAAAAGGCCATCAATAGGCAGGTCTTTCATTTCGCCAGAAACTCGATCTTTTAATTCTACTGCTTCAAGCTTATTTTCTCCTTTCAAGTCTATTGGAGCGGTATTCCAAATTACTTCAATTTTGGGATTATCCATGACTCGCTGAATCATTGGCTTACTGGCTCGCATCTCATCACGACGGACGAGCTGATATACTTTTGTAGCAAATTTTGTCAAAAACATGGATTCCTCACAGGCAGAGTCTCCTCCTCCAACTACAGCCACTGTTTTTTCACGGAAAAAGGCTCCGTCGCATGTGGCACAAGCCGAGTACCCCTTCCCCCAAAACCGTTCTTCTCCTTTCCCTAAATCAAGCCAACGAGCACTTGCTCCAGTGGCAATAATCACGGTGTCAGCAGTTATTTCTTCCTCACCAATCCAAAGACGCAGCTCGTCTGGATTACTGAAATCCACCCTTTCTGCATATTTAAATTCCGTTCGAGCACCAAACTTTTTTGCTTGCTCTCGGAGATTATTCATAAGAATAGGTCCGGTTAATCCCTCGGTTGCGCCTGGCCAATTTTCAATTTCGGTTGTTCCCATGAGTTGCCCTCCTGGCTGTTTCCCTTCCAAAACCAAAGGGTTTAAATCTGCGCGAGCAGCGTAAATAGCAGCCGTAAGTCCAGCGGGACCAGAACCTATGATAACGAGTTTTTCGTGTTGCATTTTTCTTCTTAAAATAAGTATACTCAGCGTACTAAAAAACAAAGAAAATGGAAAAATATTTCCCAGATTGGCTCATGATGTCGTGGAATTATGAGATAGCAGCTCACTCACTAGGGCAGATAGCAACAGCCTTGCTGGTGTTTTTCGTAATATTATTAGGGATAAGAATCGTGCGCGGAATATTTTTGCGAAAGTTTTCAGTTATAGCAGAAAGAACAGTTTCCACCTGGGACGACGCCGTTATTTCTGTGGTAAAAGGAGTTTCTAATATATTCTTTTTGCTCTTGGCATTGTTCGTAACGGTAGAATTTTTTCTTGTTTTGTCGCCGGCCCTTGAAAATTTTATCCGTGGGATATTCATTGTTTCGTTTGCATATGAAATGTTGAAGGTTTCCCAGGAAATAGTATCCTTTGGGCTAGCAAAGTCAGCCATTGGGAAGAATAAAACATCTTTGCAGGGGGTGAAATTGGTGGCTAATATTGTGCTTTGGTCTATTGGGATATTGTTAGTGCTTGATAATTTAGGATTTGATATTACTACGCTTGCGGCGTCACTAGGAATTGGAGGTATCGCTATCGCATTGGCGGCACAGAGCATCTTGGGGGACCTGTTCTCCAGTTTCACGATTTACTTTGATAAACCCTTCCAAGTAGGAGACTACATTGTCGTGGGGACACACGAGGGAATAGTGAGAAAAATTGGCCTCAAAACAACGCGTATCGAGGCATTACGTGGAGAAGAGCTCGTGATTTCAAACAAAGAACTAACGGAATCTCGTGTACAAAATTTCAAAAAACTTAAAACACGGCGGGTACAATTTGAGTTTGGAGTAACGTACGATACGTCGGCAGCGAAATTACGTATGATTCCAGATATTGTAAAAGGGGTTGTAGAGAAGGTGGACATGGCAGAGTTTAACCGAACGCACTTTCATACATTCGATGATTCAAGTTTGGGATTTATTACCGTATATCACGTTTCTACAGGAAAAAAACATGATCACATGGAAACACAACAAGAGATTAATTTGGGAATTTTGGAGCGATTTACAAAAGAAAAAATTGAGATGGCCTTCCCAACACAGACGGTGTATTTAAAGAAGGACTAGGACATTGAATTTGAGCGCATTTTGTGGTATTATTAGGAGATAATTTCTCCTTTTAATGATTAAAGCTAAAGAAGTGATACAGGAAGACGTTAGTCCCCTTGAAAACGAGGGGTCAGGGGCTGTGGAAGACGATATTGGCGCGATTAAGGAGGCGTATCATGAAAATGTTTTGTCGGTCCTAGAAGAAAAGGAGGAGTTGAATAGCGATTTCCCAAAACTTTTGGGGAAAGATGCACATTGGACAAAAGAGGAATTAACAGAACTCTCGGACGAGAAAGTAGAGAGAATGGAAGAAGAATTTCAGCAGAAATATTCAAAACTCTACGACTCCTTATCAGAAGTTGATTACGTGGAATATATGAATAAAGCACTAGAAATGTTGGGAAACCTCAAGCAGACGGAGGAAGCAACTAAGCCAATCAACCTTTACGCACTCAATAATATTAATTCTTTGGTGCAGGCAATTAAAGAAGGAGTTTCTTGGTACAAGAATAGTCAAAACATTAACAATCCTTCTGTGAGTGGCGGATACACGAGACAAGACGTCCTTACGAATAAAATAAAAGTAGCGAGTTGTTTGTTGAATAAATTTCCTGAAAACTGGGATATAGATGCATGGGGGATTGATCACGAAGGTGAGGTGAAATTTAATATCTACTACAAAATGAATGAAGATCATTTCTTTAGTCCCAAGATTCGATTCCAAGATTCAAAAAGGCAGATTCGGCATGCAGAGGAAATTCAGAATCAACAATCAAAAACAAAGCGAGGATTTTTTAGGCGCTAAAGAGGCCTCTCTTTTTCCCAACGCAGACGGTGTATTTGAAGAAAAACTGAAAGAGGATTTCTCATTGAAAAACATAGAAAAACCGCTACACTTCCGGTGATTTCGTGTACGACTTTAAATGGAAAAAAATTACGATCATAACGGCTCAGAGGACGTCATTTACGCTGCTTGGGAAAAGGCAGGGGTGATGACCGCTGATGCCTCTTCCGAAAAAAAGTCCTATACAATTCCGCTCCCACCACCGAATGTGACCGGGCAATTACACCTGGGACATGCGGCGATGTTGGCAGTGGAAGATATTTTGATTCGGTACAAAAAAATGACCGGGCATGAAACGCTCTGGGTTCCCGGAACAGATCATGCAGCAATTGCTACGGAGAATGTAGTACTCAAACACTTGGGAATGAAAACACGAGAGGAAATGACACGAGAGGAGTTTTTGACCGAGTGTCGTAAGTTTGCCGGAGAAAAACACGATCGTATCACCCATCAGATTAAAAAAATGGGAGCGCATCTTGATTGGACAAGAGAGGCTTACACATTTGATTCTGAACGTAATTTTTCCGTGAATTTCATTTTCAAAAAACTCTATGAAGACGACTTAATCGTTCGAGGACATCGGATGGTGAACTGGTCTGTGGGAGCGCAATCAGTTTTAGCCGATGATGAGGTGGAATGGGATGACAATCAAGCAGATTTCTATGAATTTTGGTGTGGTCCGTTTCTTATTGGAACGGTTCGAACAGAGACCAAATGTGCAGATTCTCCAGTGGTAGTTCATCCGGAGGCGGAGTACGTGCGAGCAGAAAATGCTGAAGGAAAAGAATGTATTGTTACCAAGAAATATTACGACGCACACACACAGCTGAGGAAGGATTTTCAAATAAAAGAAGTGGTGCTCGGAGAAGCGCTCGTGGGGGAAGAATTTACTGCAGAAACGTATGCCGGGCCGCGGAAGTTTTGGGTAATTGCGGATGAAATTATTGATCCAGGGTTTGGAACAGGGGCAATGACGATTTCAGCCTCGCACTCTCCAGACGATTTTGCGCTCGCGCAGCGTCTTGACTTACCATTAATTCAAAAAATAGATTTCGCCGGGACGATGACAGATATTGCCGGGCCATGTGCAGGAATGCCCGTACACGAAGCGCGAAAACGAGCAGGAGAATTGTTGGAAGAAAAAGGACTTTTGTTCGAAAAACGTCCCCATCCAAACCGAGTTCCGAAATGTTATCGCTCAGGAACAATCGTGGAACCAATGTTGTCACCGCAATGGTTTATTTCTGTGGAAAAAGAATTTATCGACAAATTTACGGGCAAGAAAACAACACTAAAGAAGTTGATGCAGGACGCTGTGCGAGAGGATCATGTGAAAATTGTTCCGAAGCGGTTTGAAAAGGTTTATTTCCAGTGGATTGATAATCTGCGAGACTGGTGTATTAGTCGTCAGATTTGGTGGGGACATCGAATCCCGGTCTGGTATGACAAGGACGAAAATATCCATCTTCCGGTAGAGAAAAATATTCTTTTTGCTCGACACGGAGAGAGCGAAGCAAACGCAAAAAAAATTATCGGAGGAGATTATCCATTAACAGATAACGGATTGCAGGATGCCCGTAAAATTGCAGACACGGTACAAGGAAGGGGTATTAAAAAAATTATTTGTTCTGACTCGAAACGCGGACAACAGACAGCAGAAATTATTGCCGCAGAATTAAATATTCCATTTGAAGTTTGGCCAGAATTGGCGGAATTCACAAGTAGTGAATTGGCAGGAAAAGCGGACTTGAAGCGTGAAGGACCATTCGAGATTCAGCTTGATGGAATAAAAGACGAAGAATTGATCGACATTTCTCGTCGAGCACAGAACGTCGTGGAACGATTAAAAAAAGAAGAAGACGCATTGGTTATTGGGCACAAGAATTTTACTGCCGCGATATTTCATTTCAGCCGAAGTGAAGACGAAGAGAAATTTGTTCGATTTCGTTCAGAATGGAAATGGAAAAAAGGAGAAATTCGGGAGTTGATGGTTTTAGCTGATCCTGTTGGAGAAAATTTAACTCAAGATAAGGACACTCTCGATACGTGGTTTAGTTCTGCATTGTGGCCCTTTTCAACGCTTGGCTGGCCAGACAAAACACCAGACTTTGAGAAGTTTTATCCGACAGATGTCTTGGAAACAGGACATGATATTTTGTTCTTTTGGGTAGCGCGAATGATTATGTTTGGACGTTATGCAACGGGAAAATATCCATTCCATACGGTGTATTTGCACGGTTTGGTTTGCGATGAAAGCGGACAGAAAATGTCGAAGTCAAAGGGAAATGGAATCGATCCACTGGAAGTTATTTCTGAAGTGGGAGCAGACGCGGTTCGCTTGTCATTAGTTATTGGAGCAACAGCAGGAAATCCGATTCCTTTAGGAAAAGCAAAGATCACTGGATATCGAAATTTCGTAAATAAGATGTGGAATGCGGGACGGTTTGTACAACTCCAAACGGCAAATTACAATCTACAAACTACAAACAAGGAAGCAATTCCAAATTCTTTATCGGAGAAGTGGTTGCTACATAGGTTGTCAGAAGTTTCTGCAAGTGTGTCGCAAAAACTAGAAAAGTATGAAATATCAGCGGCGGGAGACGAGATTTATCACTTCGTGTGGGATGAGTTCTGCAGTTGGTTTCTTGAAACACAGAAGGTCGACAAGAACCCAGTGTTTTTATATGGAGTCTTTCTTGAGGTACTGAAGCTTGCTCATCCATTGGTACCATTTATTACAGAAACGTTATGGGAAGAGTTGGGGCCCAAAGAATCACTCTTAATCGAGCAAAACTTTCCAACAGTAAAGTCCAAAGACAAAGAATCTGCGGAGCTATTTGCGTCAATGCAGGAGATTGTAACGGAGATTCGAAAAGTTCGGGCTGAAAAGAAATTGAACCCGAAAGACAAAATTTCTGTGAAAATTTCAGCAGGAAAGAAGGCGAATTCTTTGCAAGAAACAACCGAGGTGATGAAAGTTTTAGCCAATCTTTCGGACGTGAAAATTGCAGAAAAGGCTTCCAAGCCGGAGCGGGCAGCCATGGTTCTCGTCAACGGAATGGAGATTTTTGTAGAAGTTCCGTTTGACGCAGGAGCAGAAAAGAAACGACTGGAAAATGAAATTGTAACGCTAGAGAAATCAGTTTCAGGGCTAAAGGGAAGGCTCTCGAACAAAGCATATACGGACAAAGCTCCAGAACATTTAGTAGCCCAAACACAGCAACAATTGGCCGATGCGGAGGCAGAGCTGAAAACATTGCGGGCAGAATTGAAAAGTCTTTAAAATGACACTGCAATTAGTGGCACCATCAGCTCATTATAAGAGAAGTTTTCTTGAGGCTCAGGAAGAAAAGAGACAATATGCCGATAAGGTTTTTACACAAGCGGGGAAAACTCCGATTAGCGAAGAAGGATTTGCCGATTTTTTGCAACAAAGGAGGGATGATAGTCAGGGAATTAATCTTCAAGAGGGCAAAGTGCCCGCCTCGTCGTGGTGGCTAGTGAAGGGGGATGAGTGGTTTGGTGAGATCAGGATAAGGCATCGTGATACTCCAGGGTTATTGCGAGCAGGAGGACACATCGGATTCGGACTTCGTCCATCTATTCGTCGTAAGGGAGTAGGATCAATAATATTAAAATTAGGGTTATTGAAAGCAAAAGAAATGGGGTTCGAAAAAATATTACTTACCTGTGATGATGACAATCTTGGCTCTGCTCGAGTGATAGAAAAAAACGGCGGAATTTTGGAAAACATTATTGAGAGAAAGGACGAAGAACTGGAAGGGCTTCCTGCGGGAAAAACGCGACGATATTGGATAACTTTATAAAATGCGTGTCGATAAATGGATCTGGACGACATGGATGGCGAAATCGCGCACGCAGGCGGGAGACTTTTGTCGCGCAGGAAATGTTTTAATCAATAGTACAAAAGCGAAACCGTCTAAAATTTTGAAAATTGGGGACGAGGTTTCGGTAATATTCCCTGCGGGGACGAAGAAATATAAGGTAATTCAGTTTTTGGAAAAGCGAGGGAAACAAGAGGCGGCGGAAGGATTTTTTGAAGACTTGACCCCTGGATTTGCTGAGATGGCAGCCGAGTACAAGAAGGTTTCGTCGGCACAAAAAAGAGACACACGGAAGATATTGGGTCGATATGGTGATAATAAGCCGAGCAAGAAGGACAAGCGGGCGAGGAGGGATTTTGAAAAGAGATAAGACGTTATTTTTCTTGGCCAAAAATTACTTTTACCATTTCTCCAACATTGCGAACTCCGACAGAGGAAATATTTAGTTTATTGGAAAGCTTTTTCATTTGAGTTGTTGGAATAATAGCCCTCTTGAATCCCAGTTTCTCGGCTTCAATTAATCGTGCCTCTAGTTGCGAAACACTGCGAACTTCTCCGCTCAAGCCAACTTCTCCAAGAATAACCGTATCGGCAGGAATCTCTCTCTCTGCACGAGAACTTAATATAGCAGCACAAATGGATAAATCAGCAGCAGGCTCGATAATTTTCATTCCTCCGACAACACTGAGGTAGGCATCATATTCTCCGCACTTGAAGGGAGTGAATTTGCTTACTACCGCAAGTAAGAGGTGTAATTTTGATAATCCAATTCCATGCGCGGTTCGTCGTGGTTGTCCAAAATTGGTTCGCACGGTAAGGGCCTGGATTTCTAACAAGAAATTTCGTGATCCTTCCCGAACAACAGCGATAGAAGATCCTGCTGCGTTTTCTGCTCGTTCAGCAAGAAAGAATTCTGACGGATTGGCCAGCTCAGTTAATCCGTTTCCGCGCATTTCGAAGACTCCTACCTCAAGAGTGCTTCCAAATCGGTTTTTGGGAGAACTGAGTACCCGAACTTCGCTATTTCCTTCTCCGTTTAATCTCAGCACTACATCAACAACATGTTCCAAAACTTTTGGTCCAGCGATCTCGTCAGATTTGGTTATATGTCCAATCACAAGAATGGTTGTTCCCGTTGATTTAGCGAGTTTTAATAAAATCTCAGCATTTTCTTTTATTTGAGACAATTGTCCAAAGCTAGAATTAGCTGAGCCAATCATTTGTATAGAATCAATGACAGCGAGGGGAGGAGATGATTTTGCAACAGTCTGACAAATATCTTCGAGAGAGTTGGTGGAAAAAATTGAACCCGGGTTCGAACCCGGGTTTATTCGAGTAGCTCGATGTAGCACTTGTTCTACAGACTCTTCTCCTGAGAAATATTGTGCGTCTTTGATTCCTAAAAACATTTGAAGCGCTAGCGTTGATTTCCCTACTCCTGGAGCTCCACCAAACAAAGCTAATGTCCCTGGGAAGAATCCTCCTCCGAGGACACGATCGACTTCTGCGATTCCGCTTGAAATTCTTAAGTCCGGACTTAGTTTATTCCGAGACGAATTCAAGTTCGGACTTAGCGTCAGGTCTTTTCCCTTACTAAGATCGGTTTTGCCGCTTGTGATTTTTGCTTCATGAAATTCTTTAATTGTATTCCATGCCTCACAAGAAGGGCATTGTCCGATCCATTTTCCGAACACTTCTCCACATTCGGTACAGAGCCATTGTTGATTGTCTTTTGCCATTGGATTCACATTCTAGATAAGACAAAAAAAGGACGCAAATTAATGCGCCCAAAACATACACTTTTTTTGTTCCTCAAACTAAAACGGCAAATCCTCAGCGCTGACCTCATCGGTCTGAGCTGGCTTGGCAGGAGCTTTTTTTGCTGGTGCTGCTGCGTCTCCATCACGATCTTGTCCAGGTTTCCAGTCATCTACTTGCAAGTAGTGAGTCATCCCACTCTGGCTTGGTTCGCGTCGCTCGCATACTTTGACATTTACCCATCCATTGTCGAGATTGTCCTGGAGTGCTTGTAAATCGCTTTCAGAAATACTCAAACGCATCATGTCTCCATAACGTGTAGTAATTTTTTTCCCGTTTCCGCAGTAAATTTTGTCTGCCATTTTGTATAAAAATTAAGTCAGCAAAAGTGTACCTACTTGAATAATATTCTCCAACAAAAAGTGTATGGAAATTTAAACCAAACTACAATCTTCAAACTTCAAACTACAAATTTGGAATGTTTAATTCTTAGTTTTTTAGATCTTTTCTCTACATCCTTCCACCCAATCCTGATTGTCTTGATACCATTTAATAGTAAGAGGGAGCGCTTCTTCAAACGTATGCGCGGGTGTCCACCCGAGCCCTTGTTCAATTTTGCTTGCATCAATCGCATAACGACGATCGTGTGCCTTTCGATCTGGTACAAACTCCATCTGAGAAGTTGATCCGGTTTCTTTCAAAATCATGTCAGTGATCTCCAAGTTTGTTTTTTCATTATGTCCTCCGATATTCCAGATTTCTCCTGGTTCAGATTTCTCAAAAATTAATCGAATGGCTTCGCAGTGATCACGAACATAGAGCCAATCACGGATATTTTTCCCGTCTCCATACATGGGCAACGTTTCATTGTTCATTGCCTTGAATAAGAAGAACGGGATCAATTTTTCGGGGAACTGGTATGGGCCGTAGTTATTACTGCATCGTGAAATTGTCGCATGTAATCCGTACGTGTGGTGCCATGATTTAACTAACAGATCAGCAGAAGTTTTGGCGGCTGCGTATGGGCAGTTCGGGGCCAAAGGGGTGTTCTCGTGAAAGAACTTTAACGCCTCTCCTGGAAGTGGATCTCCCAAATCTCCATAGACTTCATCGGTTGAAACTTGGTGGTAGCGTTTTACATTATGCTTTCTACACGCTTCAAGAAGCACGTGAGTTCCTAATATATTTGTTCGAATAAACGGGGAAGAATCTTCAATTGAACGATCAACATGGGTTTCTGCCGCGAAGTTAATAACTCCGTCGAATTTTTCTTTGGCAAATAATTCCTCAATGAATTTTGCATCAGCAATATCTCCCTTTTCAAACGTGTATCGTGGATCATTTTCTATCTCCCTAAGGTTTTCAAGATTTCCTGCATAGGTCAGCAAGTCTAGATTTACAATCTCCCAATCCGTGTTTTCCAGTGCGTGGTAAACGAAGTTGGATCCAATGAATCCTGCTCCACCAGTAACGAGAATTTTTCGTGTCATCGAAGGGATAGTACTTTTTTTTGAAAAAATTTCCACCAGGTATTGCAATTTTAAAAGAGCGCGGTACACTCCTTCTCGTTGCGCCGCCTTGGCTCAGTGGCTAGAGCGCGTCCTTGGTAAGGACGAGACCTCGAGTTCGATTCTCGAAGGCGGCTCCAGGCGTCCCGACAAGTCGGGACTTAAAACTTCAATTTATAAAACTTCAAACTACAAATAGGGAAGTTTAATATTTGAAGACTGAAGACTGAAGTTTGTAGTTTTAACTCAACACGTCACCCAACACATAAACCGTTTCCAGTGCCTTCTAGACCATTCTCCAATAATCTGTCCTGCTCCAAGGAAACAAGGAACCAAGAGCAAAGTAAGAATAGTTGAGAGAGACATTCCATAAATTATTGCAAACCCAAGTCCGGCCCACATCTCATCAGAAAGAGAGAGCGGCAAAAGTCCTACCACTGTTGTAATTGAAGTAAGGAAAATTGGTTGAAGCCGACTTTTCCCTGCCGCAATATACGCCTCACGCCATGGCAATTTGTGCTTGCGAAGGTTTTGGTTTATATGATCAATGAGCACAATGGCATCATTCACGATAATTCCCGCAAGAGAAACAATACCAATCATCGTTGGAAACGAAATAGTTAATCCATGGAGCCAGAATCCTATAAATACTCCCGTAAGAGAGAGAGGAACAATTATTAGTGTGGTAAACGATTGCCAGTACGAATTGAACTGTGTTACGAGAACTACAAGAATCAACAGAACCGCGACAGACATCGCAATACTCATTTCTCCCATGAGACGATCTCCTTCTTCGCTGTCTCCTCCCATTTCAATTATTTCTCCAGGGAGGCGATCAAGTTGTTTAATAGCATTATCAAGATTTGCTTGAATTATTGACACGGGCATTCCCTCTTTCATATCAGCCAATACGGTAAGTGTTCGGAGTCCGTCTTTGTGACGCAGGAGAGATACTTCAGACGACAATTCTGGAGTGGCAATTTGCTCAAGTGAGACAAAATTTCCAGAGGGAGTTTTGATTACAATTTGGTTCAGTACATCCAGAGAATCGGGATTGTCCCACCTCCTGTCTCCGTCCCAGTTTATACGTGCCACCACATCCACCTCCTCGTCCCCCTCAGTGATTTTTACGGCAGTAGTCCCATTCACACCTGTTCGGAGTGTTTCCATCACCGTAGAAGGCGATAAACCAAATCGTGCTAATACATCCCGATTAAATGTCCAAGCAACCTGGAAGGTTCTTTCGGCACTATCATCGCGTACATTTAGAGGCCCATCAATTTTTTCAATCTCATCCTGAAGGTCTTGAGAGAGTGCCTCAAGATGATCATAATCTGGTCCCACAAGGCGAACAGACATAGCAGCATCTCCTGTCGGAGGTCCAGCCTGAAGCTCGGCAAAGTTGGCTTCTACGTGTTCAGGAATTGCTGGTAAAACAGCATTACGAATCACTGGTAAAATATCGTATGATTTTATGTTTCGGTCATTCACATCGGTTAGATATACCCCGAGTCCGAGAACATGGCCTTCAGACAGACTAGAGCCTCGGTGATGCCCCCATGCTTGAGATTTACCAGCGGTAAATACGAAACTTTTTATCCATACTTCCCCATCTGATTGCATTCCCAAGAAAGGTCGTAATTTTTCTGAAATAGGTTCAATAAGTTCTCGTGTTTCGCTAATATCTGTTCCCGTTGGAAACTCAAAATCAGCGGTGAAGAAAGGCATGTCAGAGGAAGGAAAAACTTCCACTGGAACCTGATTTGATATTACTAACCCAAGAGAGAAAAACAGGGCCAAAAAAGCAGCACCAAGAGTTCCAAAGATATAGCGGTTTTTTGCTAATACCTTTTTCATGCTTCGCACATACCAATCTTGAACCTTATGAATTCCTCGTCGTTTATTATGTTTTTTGGGTGGAAACGCCTTCATGAACTGCACCCCCACAGAAGGCAGGAGCCATAGCGCCACAAATAATGCAGAAATCAAAATGGCATTTACGGTATTGGGAATCACGGAAACGTAATCTCCCATAATCCCAGAAATAAAAAATGTCATTGGCAAGAAGGCACATACGGTTGTTGCCGTTCCCGCGATGAGCGGCCAACGAAAGACTTTAAGAGTATGTTCTGCTGCTTCCTCGGGTGTCATATTTCGTTCATTAATCGCCTCAGACATTCCTTCTACAATCACGATGGCATTATCCACTAGAAGTCCGAGTCCGAGCACAAGAGCAAAGAGGGATATTCCATTAAACGTACTTCCTGTAATCTGCATCACCATTACGGCAGAGAGCATCGACATAGGAATTACAATCGAAGCGAGAAGAGATTCTCTCCATCCCACAAAAATAAACATAACCAACATAATAAGCAGAACGGTCTGTCCTCCACTTCTTAATAACGTATCCAAGCTATCTCGGATTTCATTGGCGCGGTTATATGTTACAGACGTATTAAGAGAACGAGGGAGCACCTCTTGAACCTTGAGCTCTTCCATTCGATTGAGCATGTTTTCTACCATGACCAAGACATTTCCTGACTCAGCAGACTTGGTTACCTCGATCTTTACGGCCGGTTCTACGCCGCCTTCATTTTGGAGATATGTTTCAATTTCAAATTTTTCAAATTCTCGACGAACCTCTCCGATGTCTCCTACAGTGAGAGTGGTTCCATTTTTTACTGTTATGGGAACATTGGCAATATCTTGCGCATTTTCATATTCCGCTCTTGCTGTAATCTCAACAGCTTGTCCATCGATTTCCATCATTCCTAGCGGCATATCTATGTGCCCGCCACGGACCGCCTGTAGCACCTCTGACACACTGAGATTAAGTGTATTCAATTTATTAGGATCCACAGAAATATGTATTTCATCTTCTGGTACTCCAGAGAGAATCACATCTTTTACGTTTGCCATTCCGGAGAATTCATCTTCTAGAATTTCGGCAAATCTTTTGAGCTCTGACCATGAGAAATCTCCAGAGAGTGCAATATTTACAACGGCCACATCTGAGAGGGAAACCTCTGATACGGTTGGGTTATCGGGGAGAGTCCCCGGAAGTTTTCTTGTTGCATCATCAATTTTGTCCCGCAGTTTCTGAATATTCACCTGCTTATCACTATCTACCTCAAATTCCACGGTAATAAGAGAAACCCCAGACAAAGAAGAAGAAGTATATTCTTTCACGTTATCGAGACTCTTGATTTCCGTTTCGAGCTTATTGGTGACGAGTTTTTCCACATCCATTGCCGAGGCGCCCGGCCAAATGGTTGTCACCGTTGCCATAGGAATGTCTACTGTTGGTTCTGTTTCTCGTGAAATCGTACTGTAAGAATAAAACCCCGCAGTAAGAACAAAGATAATAACCAAAAGTGTTACTCGAAAACGAGTAATAAAGAAGGTCCAAAAATCAGAAAGAGATCCACTCATTATTTGCGAAGTTCAATTTTTTCTCCTGCATGTGCTCGACTACGATATCGAACTACTTGGTCGCCGTCTTCAAGACCGCCCCATATTTCTATTGCATTTGAAACGAGTTTCCCCGCTTCAACTTTCGTTCTTTTCCCTACACCATCCTTCAAGAGTAATACTTCTGCACCACCTGGTTCAAATGATACAGCAGAGATAGGAAGGAGGTTGTTCGTCGCTCCGTTAATGGGGAGGCGGATACGAACAAATGATCCGACAAGACTTGATTCTGGCAATTCCTTAAGCGGAAAGTCGACATTTAATTTTTGTGTAATAGAGTCTAATTTTCCACTTATTTCTGATTCAGAAAGAGTGACAATAGTTCCGTCTTCAAATACAGCATCTACTCCATCAGGAGTATTCTGTAATCGCATGAGTTCATCTCGCGTAATAGTTGCTGTTATTTTTGGATCTACTTTTTCCCCAACAATTGAGAACAAAGAATCTCCTGATCGAACTTGATCAAAAGGAAGAATAGTTTTTCCGGTAATAGCTCCACTAAATGGGGCACGAATAGTAAGATCGCTTTGTGAATTTCGAGCGAGACGGAGCTGCGTCTCAAGCTGAGTTACTTGTGACTGAGCTTGTGCTTGGGTGAGATTCAAAGAGGATTCGGCATTTTGTACGGCGGTTTCTGAACCCAAAACAGAGAGACGATTTCGTCCTTGTTCAGATTTCGCTGCTTCAATTTGGGTTTCGAGAGAAAGCGATATTGTATCGATAGCAGTAACGGAACCATTTGCTTCACTTGCATATGAGGCCTTGTTTGTCGCAGAAAAAGATCTTGTAATAGGCGTTCCCTGAATAAGAGAAAGAAGCGAGTATGTGATGCTTTGTGCCTGTTGTAAAAGCTGTAATCGGTTTTTCGCAAGATTTAAAACCTCATCATCAGACATTGTTTTGGGCAATTTTTCTTGGTCAATTCTGTCTCGTTCACGTAAAATTTCTTCAATCTGGTTCTTGCTTTTTTGTCGCATAATAGCGTTGTTTTTCCCGATTTGCTGTGAAACATAATTAACATTTGCTCTTGCCGAAGTTGATACGAGGAGAAGGGTATCCGCCCAATCAACAATGCTTCGAAATACACTTTCAGCATTTCGTGTCTGTGTTTTCAATAAATCAAATGTTCGAGAATAGTTCTGTGATTCATTTATTCTTGTTTGCTCAAGTTTCTGCTGCGTGGTATCAAGCGCTATTTCAGCTGAAAGAACAGAAGATTGAGCTTGAATTTTTGCCACAGACAATTGTTGCAATAGGTTCTCATAGGAGATTTGAGTTGCATCGTTCTTGCGTTGAAAGGTTGCAAGGATTTGTCCCTCTTTCACGGCATCTCCGATTGTTGCAAATGTTTTTTCAATCGTTCCAGACACTTCTGCGCGGACATCGATATCCGTTCCAGAAAGAATAGTTCCGGTGATTTCCCGTTGTTCATCAGGAGACCAATGTCCAAATTCTATAATGGTTACTGGTTTTACTTTTTCCTCAGGGAGTTTTACCTCTTCTGTGTTTCGATTACTCAAAATTCGGTTGAGAACGAGCAATAATAGGATCGCACCAATGATTATGGCGACCTTTTTTGGGTTGAGACGTTGTAGCAATGATTTCATCGTTGATAATAAATTTTTAGAATTCTGATTATTTTATCATTTTTGTCAAAAAAAAACAAGGGAAACTCCTGCTTTAATACGCCAAAGGAGCGGTATTTGTTTCAGTTTTTCCTCGCACGTTGAAGAATCTCGGAAACGGAAATGGCGAAGAGCCCCAGAAGTGCTCCGACAGCATGTCCAATAAAGGATATCTGTGGCACCATGAGCGGCAAGGCTATATTTATTCCCACAAGAATCAAAAGGTCTCGACCAAGCCGTTGCAAAGGATTTCCTTTTCCAAGCCACCACAAATACATCGCTAAATACGTAAAAAGCCCCATCAATATGCCGGAAAACCCAAGAGTTGGGGCGTTCAAAACATGTGGTAAAATCCCCACTTGGGCCATCCACAGGAAGAGAATGAGTCCGACATATTTCTTTATTCCTAAGTTTTTTTCAAGAATCGGAGAAACGATTACGATTCCAATAACATTTGAGGCCAGATGCCACAAAGATTCATGAGAAAAGTGAGAAAGGAAAGTTCCAATGGAGTATATCCCCGGATAGGAAACGGTATAAGGAAGCGCTCCTACTTGGTTTGCTATAAAAATAATCACATTTATAGCGAGCAGGATTTTGGTTATAGGGGGGAAATCTCTCATTTCAAGCGAGGAGTTTTATCTGTCGCCGGCAATTTTAAGTTATCGCGCTGGAATTGAACAATTTTTCCTTGCGATGAGTCGTTATTGACAAAATACTCCACAAGGCTTATTAAGCATTCGTCTTCTTGTACTTTTATCCAAAATGTATATGAAGCAGGATCTTTGAAATGCTGTTACAGAAATTGATGACTCTTTTTTGTTTAGAAAAATAGGCAAGGATGAGTTATCAATCTTTATAAATTATAAAATATCTAAATCATGAAAAAATTAGTTACATGTATCAATGGCAAAGGAACGGCAACTTTTACCGAACAAGATTCACTTAAGGGTGGGAATATTGAGATAATAATAAAAGATCATCCACTCTTTAAAAGCTTGATCGTGGGAGAAAGAAGCGGGGAAATAGTTCCCTTTGGTCTTCAAACTCCATATTTCAAGATGCCAATTTCCCTTCGGGCTGCAATGCTGGGATTTGTTCCCGAAAGCATCCAAATCCGGAAAATCGAGATAACACTCTCAGAAAAGTATATTCGTTGCGTGGTTAGTTATGGAATTGGTCCAGAAGGGATATATCATGGTGTTTTATTTTTTCATTAAACAGCATTAAAAAAATCTAGGAAGGCTCACCGCAAAGTGGGTCTTTTTTATTTAGACCAAGTTTTCAATTCGTGCTTTTAGTTCCAAGTCTTCACATTCTACAATTGTGTCATTTTCTCCGACGATTACCCGACAGGGAATTGCCATTTTCTTTGCGAAATCAATTTGCTTCTGAATTTTTTTATCTTCCATGTACACTTCCACAGAAAAGCCTTTTGATCGGAGTTCTTCTCCGAGTTGCAAGCTACTTGCAAGTAGTAAATTGTCACGAGAAAGGATTATAATATGGGGATTCTTTTTTAGGGCGGCGTCAGTGAGACTCTTTTTAATGTTTTCATCCTGAAAGAGTTGCCATAGCAGGCGAGTAAGTCCAATAGAAATTCCCACGCCAGGGAGATCTTTGCCCATGAAAACTTTCGCCAAATCATCATATCGTCCTCCACTACAAACCGATCCAAGGCCTTCATAGCCAACCAAATTGGTTTCATACACCGTTCCGGTGTAGTAATCGAGTCCTCGCGCAATGCGTAAATCTATTTGCCACTGATCTTCGGGAACTTTCAT
>Ga0222626_1000386_pt1 | contig 27138 bp, 19 predicted proteins | sample AntAcemetageno91_FD_179862 | JGI IMG/M metagenome (GOLD analysis project Ga0222626, IMG submission 179862) | Saline water microbial communities from Ace Lake, Antarctica - #91 | ecosystem: Environmental > Aquatic > Non-marine Saline and Alkaline > Saline | place: Antarctica: Ace Lake | collected...
GCAAAATCTTTGCAGGCCAAGCTCTATAGGACGAAATAAATTCATCTCTTACTGTCTTTCCTTCGTGGGAAACATATCTCCACCACTCTGTTCTAAATCCGTGATGTTCCGTCGAGAGAAGCTCCGTTTCTCCCATTGGCAAATCTTCACTTTCGTACACTATTGGCGTTGGCGCTTTTTTGAAATCTGAAATAAATGGCCCCTCAAGCTGTACTTTCCGTCCATCATTGGTCCCATAGAAAACAAAGAATAAATTTTCATCCTCTGTGAATGTCTGGATCAATAAGTCTCCCTCGGTATCATTTATGAAACGAAAATCTAATTGCCCTAGATAAATAGCGGCATCAAGCCCGTACGGCTTATAATATGGAACCGCATATGAATGTGCTCTACGCGATTTAATGGGGAATCCCCCCGTCAATGCTGCACGAAATGCTGTTGTAGAAACCTGACATAGCCCTCCTCCTTGTTCTTTTTCTGTTGTGTTTCCCTTGATTACTAGCTCTGGGACAAATCCATTTGATTCGTCTACATTCTCCAAAATAGTGTTAAAAGAAAATCGCTCCCCTTTTCCCATGATTGAGCCATTAAATTTTGCTGCTCCAACACGAATATTTGTTTTCCGCGCCCTTGAGGACCCAGAAAAATTTGATTCTCCTATGGCCACAATTTCGCGAATTCCTCTCTCCTGTAACTCCTCAGTAACACTCACTGCTGAGAATATTTTTTTTGCTGGTACGCGAACGTCATCTCGTTTTTCAATGATAGCTGTGTCCAGAAGCGAAATGAGACGATCTACATTTATTTCATATCCATCGTGTGGCGTCCCCTCAAACTGAATGTCTCCTTTCTCCCCTACAGAAATTTGTACTGATGTTTGCTTTGGGGCCCTGACAATAGACATTTCCGAAAGAGTCGCCTTTAGGTTTTCTGGAGAAATTCGTGTTACAAACTCTGTTTCAATATCAAATAATTTTTCAGTTGGTGGCAATTCTTGTTCCAAATTAATTGGGATTCGCATGTCCCCTATGACTAAAAAGTGTACGGGCGTCTGTTGTAATAATTCTGACTGAAGCTGGAAATCAAGTGTAATCGCGCGATCGTCAAAAATAAGTGTAATCGGACGTAACGTCTCTGCTGCAACACTCGAGGTTACAACCAAGCAGAAAAGAAATGCCATTATCCACCGTTTCATCGCAGAGACTGTAGCGAAAAGAGGGGAACGATTCAATAGAAAAAACCCTCTTCTGTGCTCTCTGAGATATTAATCTTTCAGCAGCAGAAGAGAGGGATGTCTTTTTTGTAGGTGCTACCCTACCGGATGCATCAATTCCTCCGTACCGAGCTTTCCGTTGATGACTACGCGAGAATTATTCTTCTCAACATGCTCACGCAATCGTACTCACTTCGGCCTTAATACCGAGCCTCTATGTGCTCTTTTGTTCGCCGCCCGCTCTTCACGGGCTACACAGTTCATATACTGTTAGCTTGTAGTATTAAGATTAAAAGTGGATTTATTCATGAGCATTTTGCTCCGAGTATAATACCAAGTTTTTTTTAACTCCTTCTTCTCCCCTTGTCAATGAAATCCTTTTTCGTATCTACTCAAAATATGCCAAAAAGTCCTCTCGAGACATTGTTTCTTTTTTGAGCAAATCAATTGCGATCTGATGTAATAGTTTTTCGTGTTTTTTCAGAATCTCTTCACATCTCTGCTCTGCCTCTTCCACAAGTTCTTGCACTTCGCGATCAATCTCGCGAGCAGTATCTTGAGAAAATTCTTTTTCTGTAAGTTCAAAAATCCCTTTTGATCGATTCTTTTCAGCAAATACTACTGGGCCAAGCTTTTCTCCTCCCATTCCATATGTCATCACCATCGCTCGTGCAATACGAGAAATCCGCTCTAAGTCATTAGACGCTCCTGTTGTTGTTTGTCCAAACATAATGCGTTCTGCCACTCGTCCTCCATGAAGTGAAACCATTTCGTCCTTCATTTTTTGTTCTGACTGCAAATACGTATCTTCTTCTGGAAGAAACCAAGTAACTCCAAGCGCGCTTCCTCGAGAAATAACTGAAATCTTGTGTACCGGCTCACAGTTCTCTGTTAAGTGCCCTGAAATCGCATGTCCCACTTCGTGATGAGCAATGATTTGTTTTTCTTTCTCTGTGATTTTTCGACTTTTCCGTTCTGGCCCCATGGCAACTTTTTCTACAGCGTCATCTAAATGTTTTTGAAAAATAGCCGAAGATCGTGTCTTGACCGCCGCAATCGCCGCTTCATTTAAAACGTTCTCAATATCAGCGCCTGAAAATCCAACCGTCTTGCTGGAAACTGATTTGAAATCCACCTTGGAATCAAATTTTTTATTTTTGGCATGTACTTCTACTATCTGTAGCCGGGCCTCCATGTCTGGCAAATCAATATGTACCCGACGATCAAATCGTCCTGGCCTTAATAATGCGTTATCGAGCACGTCTGGTCGATTTGTTGCCGCAAGAACAATTACATTTGTCCCTGGCTCAAATCCATCCATCTCTGTCAAAATCTGGTTCAATGTTTGCTCTCTCTCATCATGTCCTCCACCAGACCCATTTCCTCTTTTTTTCCCAATGGCATCAATTTCATCGATGAAAATTAAGCAGGGCGAATTTCGTTTTGCTGTTTTGAACAAATCACGCACACGAGAAGCTCCTACTCCTACAAACATTTCTACAAACTCAGATCCCGATACATTGAAAAACGGAACCCCTGATTCTCCTGCTATAGCTCGAGCCAAAAGAGTTTTCCCTGTTCCTGGTGAACCAACTAATAAAATTCCTTTCGGTATTTTTGCTCCCATTTTTTGATATTTCTTTGGGTTCTTAAGGAAGTCTACTACTTCTACTACTTCCTCTTTTGCCTCTTGTGCTCCTGCAACATCTGCGAATTTCGTTGTGTGTTTTTTGGCGTCGTATACCCGAGCTTTTGATTTTCCAAAACCAAAGGGACCTCCTTCTCCTCCACCAGATCCTCCCGCCCGACGGAATAAAAAAATCAACAACACTACGAGTAGTAATAGTGGCACTGCTCCAACTAACAAATTCATCCAGAACTTAGATCCAGATGTGTCTACTATTTCTACTTTTGCGCGCTTCAGTGGATCATTAAATCCCAGATCTAGCATAGTCGTTCCTGCTTCTTTTACTGATATATATTTCGTCCCATCAAATGCTTTTGCCTCAATTTCGTTGTCTTTAATAAGAATGCTTTCGAGCGCATCATTATTATAATTCTGCATTAACTCCGTAAGAGAAATACTGGTTGGTTTTTTGGGGAAAAGCTCTAAATTCGGCCTCGTAAAAACCATGATTGCCGCTCCTGCAATGGCAATAAACATTAGTATTAAAAATGGATTCTGTCCTGACGAGTTTTTTGGATGGTATTTTTTCATTGCTGTCTTAAAGAGTAAAAATCATCCGCAGTCTACGCCGTACTTCAATTTTTTCAACTTTTCTTATAATCAGTAAATAATTTCCCATCGAGATGATCTCTCTCGTGTAAAAGTATTCGCGCATCCCATTTCCCCAATTTCTTCTCGTGCCAATTTCCTTTTACATCTTGCCACTGTGCCTGAATACGTGCAGGACGTGTAACTCGTTCAAAAACTCCCGGTAAAGACAGGCACCCTTCTTCGATTGATACTGTTTGAGGAGAAGTCCATGTTATTTTTGGATTAACCATAGGGACAACTTTCTGCTCTTTTTTTTCTCCTACATTAAATGTAATGACTATAATCTGCCGCATGTCCCCTACTTGATTTGCTGCTAGTCCTACTCCACGAATCCCCGTCTCCGGATCTTCCATCAGCATCGTCTTCTCCATTTCGTGAATAAATTTTGATAATTCGGCATCAAATTCTGTCACCACTCGGCAATGCGAGCGGAGAATTTTATTTGTTTCGCCAGTTTCAATAGTCAACATCTATTTCCCTTGTACTGTTTTTTGAAAAAACCGCAAGATCTTTACCGGGGGTCCCCGAAAATACGAGAAGAAGCCATTGTTTGTTGAGTCAACTCAATATCTTCATCTGTACGAACACCAAAATCCAATGGCCGCCGTAATTTTGTATGGAGTCGCAAAAATGATTGTGGCTGTACTTGTACTGTATTATTACGATAATTTAAGTATGGATCTCGATTTGGTGTCGGAATGAAATCAAATTCCAATACCTCAATTGCTTTGGGCGAAATGGCTGCCCAGTCATGACTCCGGGAACACGCTTTTTCATCTATTACCCCGAGAGCTATCCCAATATCTCCTCCCCAATAATCAACTACGTCACACTGAGTAGTGTTTGTGTCCCACGTTGCTACTCCCCAACTATCTGCTTTCCCGTCGGCATCTGTGTCGACTCCTAGCAACCTTTGCATTTCTAGGCGATTAGCAGGATTTCCTCCCTCATCGGTTGTGTCTAAACGAAGTGCCGTCCTCTCTGTTCTTTCTCGATTAATAAGATATAACGTATCAAGTGTCCCGTACCATGCTTCTGCACAAGGATCAATTACATCGAGATTGTTTGGTGGTGACTGATCTGACAATTTTTTCCCTCCTAGGTTTCGATATCGATCGATCCCTGTCGTGGTAACTTTCCAGTAAAACAAATTCGGATATCCAATCTTCCTTCGATTTTCTATATTGTTTGCCCATGGGTTCACAACCCCTGAGGCTGAGGGGACCTGTCTTCCGTCAAAGTTAGCACACAGGCCGGGATCTGGCCCCACTTCTATAAAAAACCTATCATAATCAATCGTATTATTTCGAACCAACTGAGACACTCTCTCCATTATAAAACGAGACTCTGATGCAAAACTTTGCACTGCATTAATTTTCTTCTGTGAAAAATATATACTCCCGAGCGTCGCAAAAAGTCCCGTAATAACAATCGCGGATATTACGATGGCGATAAGTAGCTCCACCATTGTTACTCCTCGAAAACGGTATGGAAAATTTTTCATTTTTAATAACTTTCACGCCCAAGAAAATCGTACAGATATGTTTCTAGGTCCAAAGAACGAACCTTGCTCCCCTCTCTCCACTGTACTCGCGACACTACATTCAAACGAACCTTTGTTGGACATCCCACTGTAGTACAAGTTGGATCATCTACCCATTCATCTTCTGGCGTTAATAAAATCTGTCGATAGAAGGCGGTTGCCTCTCCTCCGCCTACAGCATCATGATACATTCTTCCTTCATTGGGAGTTGTCGTACTTTCATACAAACGAAAAGCTTCTCCTGGAAGAGCGTCTTCCACCGTTAGCGCTGAGGATATCGTCTCCTCTAAATAATATCGAGAACCTTCAAATTCAACTCTATATACTCCTGTCGTAATTAGAGCCGTTGCCGTTTGGCAGGCATTTGGTGCTGCCACCGTGTCCAAACACAGCCATTTCCCTCGGCGATCTCCTGAATATTTCAACCAATTGGTGTCGCGAATATTTCGTACTGCTTCTACTCCCTCTTTTGCAATATTCAATGCTGTAACCCGATTTACAACATTTGTATTTGCTGCAGAAACCTGAATCAAAAGAGTAAAAGCGCTTGTCAAAACCGCCACCATTATAGTAATAGCCACCATCACCTCCAAGAGGGTTTCTCCTCGATGTCGAAACCGGTTTATTCTTCGTTGCATTCACCGGAAGGAGAAAGAAATGGGTAATTTGCAATGCTAGAAAAACACACCGTGTTTACCTTTCCTATTGCTGTGAAATCTATTGTTATTCGTGCTAATTTATCTGCATATGCTGAATCAATAAGAGACTGTGTTCCTCCGGGAAATATTGAAATGTCCATCGTCGATGGCGGTGTTGTTACTGTTGGCCATAAACCTATGCCTGTCGCTTTTTCAAAAGTAATAGTTGCTGGTGATTTCCATGGAAAAGATGAAATCTGTTGTTCCCCGTCACTATTCTTACAAAGAAGTTTTGTCTCTGTTTCTGAAAAACGAGCGATCCACTTTTCTGTTTGTTTTCCCGCACAAGTTTTATCCGAAAGGGCTGAGGCTCTTGCGTCTGCAAGCAAAGAAAGCACCTGTTGGGTGTCTGTCTCAAACTGTTGTTGTTTTCTCCATTTCGTAAAAGATGGCGCCGCAACTGCCGTCATGATACCAATAATGATCATAGCCACCACTAATTCCATGAGGGTAAATCCTTTTTGTTTTTGCATTACCCGAATAATAATGCCCTCTGGCTAGACTTGCAAATTTCTAGAGACATTAACTCCGTATTTTGTAGTTCCTGGTTTGACGATTTCGTTTTGAAAACCCTCGAAGTTGAACTTCCTTAACTTTTTGCTACACTCCGCCACGATGAATAGAATCCGAAATTTTTGTATTATCGCGCATATCGACCATGGGAAATCAACTCTGGCCGATCGGTTTCTTGTAAAAACAGGAACTCTGGATGAGCGAGATATGGTTCGTGGACAAATGCTCGACACAATGGAACTCGAGCAAGAACGTGGTATTACTATCAAACTGCAACCCGTTCGCATGAACTGGAAAGGCACACAGCTAAACCTAATTGATACTCCCGGACACGTGGATTTCAGCTATGAAGTAAGCCGAAGTTTGGCGGCTTGTGAGGGAGCTATTCTTGTTGTAGATGCTGCGCAAGGAGTAGAGGCACAAACGTTGGCGAATGTATTCCTTGCTCTAGAACAAGGGCTCACCATTATCCCTGTATTAAACAAAATTGATCTTCCTGCTGCAGAGCCGGAACGCCGTGCGCAAGAAGTAGAAAATCTTCTTGGATTCCCTGCAGAAGAAATTTTAAAAATTTCTGCCAAAACAGGAGATGGTATAGAGACCCTTCTCGATGCAATAATTGAAAAAATTCCTTCTCCTGATAAAAATTCTGTATTTGAAAATGCCGAGATCTTTGTTGATGGAGAAACACGTGCCTTAATATTTGACTCTTCATTTGATACATATCGTGGGGTAGTAAGCTCTATTCGTGTGTTTTCTGGAGAATTAAAAGCTGGAGAAAAAGTGCGACTCCTTCGTGTCGGACGTGATTTACAACCAACCGAGGTAGGGTTCTTGAAGCCAGGATATGAACCATGTGAGACCCTGAAGGCAGGGGAAGTAGGATATATTGTCACCGGACTAAAAAATGTTATCGATGCTCGTGTCGGAGACACTCTCTGGAAAGGAAAAAGCGAAAACCCACTATCTCTTCCTGGATACGCCGAACCAACTCCTTTTGTCTTTGCTGGAATTTATCCTATTTCTGGAGATGATTTCTCTCTTCTGCGAAAAGCAATTGAGAAGCTCACTCTCAATGACGCTTCTCTTGTATTCACTCCCGAGGTCTCTTCCTCATTAGGAAATGGATTTCGTGTTGGATTTCTTGGACTCCTTCATCTTGATATTGTTCGTGAGCGCCTAGAGAGAGAGTTTGATCTTGATCTTCTTATAACGGCGCCATCGGTTGCCTATGAAATTGTAAAGCCAAACGGAGATACTCACTCTATTTCAAATCCATCTGAACTCCCTGATCCAAGTATTTATAAAGAGCTAAAAGAGCCCTGGGCCAAAATCACAATTTTTTGTCCTTCTGACCAAGTTGGATCTGTTATGAACCTCTGCACTGATCGCCGTGGAATTCACAAAAACCTACAATATCCTGACCCCGAACGAGTAGAACTCACTTTTGAAATTCCTCTTGCTTCGATTGTTACTGACTTTTATGACGACCTGAAATCTATTAGTTCTGGATACGCTTCTATGTCATACGAACCAATTGAGATGCGAGTGGGAAATCTTTCTCGCATGGACGTGCTCGTGGCCGATGATCGCGTTGATGCTTTGAGCCAAATAGTCTTTCGTCCAAACGCAGCCAAAATCGGTGGTCGTTGGTGCGAGAAACTAAAAGAAATTATTCCCAAGGCCCTATTTGCAATAAAAATCCAAGCCGCAATCGGAGGGAAGATTGTTGCACGAGAAACGATTAGCGCGATGAGGAAAGATGTAACCGCGAAGCTCTATGGTGGAGATGTAACGCGTAAAAATAAACTGTTGAAAAAACAAGTAAAAGGAAAAAAGCGATTAAAACAGTTTGGGAAAGTGACCATTCCACAGGATGCATTTTTTGCGATGATGAAAAAATAGTTCTGACCTGAGTCCGGACTCTTTTCGTTTTTGATTGACAAATGCCAGAAACGCGTATCTGTCTTTTTGTGAACTTCGCTAGCAATTGCTGCGATCTTCCGTTCTTTAATACTTCGGGGAACAAGCGGTTCTACTGTTTTGTGCGTTTTGCGTGCAAAAGAGTAGAACTTAATTTTTTATTCATCTAATTGTAATTAAAACATTCGTATTATGCCTGGAAAAAATAAATCAGGAAGCGCCGCGTCTCGACGCGGAAAAGGCAAAGGGGCAAGCTCTCCAAGCCGAAAAACGGCCAAAAAGGACAGGAACAAGGCAAACAGGAAAAAAAATAGCGTTCCTCTAAAGTATTAATCTTTTGTGCCCTGCAACTCGCGGGGCCAATTTTTTATAGAAAATAAAGTTTGACAAAATACCTTATTTAGCGTACTCTCTCGTTGTGAAGTGATTGAGAAATATATCTATTTTTTAACATTTCCGTGATCTTTTTGGCGACAATTTTCCTGGGTCAAGATTTACCCCTCCGTACCAACCGAGGAGTAAATTGCGACTCAGGCACAACGAACACCTGAAAGTTAATTATTTTATTTATATTTAAAAAAAAGTAATGTATGGCAAGCAAAAATTTTGCACAAGACAGATCCCGGAGAAATAAGGTTCCTGGGAAAAAACAGAAGAAGCATATTGTTCAATTTACTCAACAAAAAAAGAAGAAGGCACCTGAAGACCCTCATGTATTAAAGATGGGGCCTCATTGGGAAAATTTATTGTTTGATGCAAGAGGAGTTCATTTAAACCCCGATACGATTGTTAATGGGTTTTCCGTAAAAACTACGAGAAAATCTTTTATCTTTGGGAAGGGGAAAACGAACATTGTTGTTTCTTTGAGAGGAGGAAAAATGATTGTAGAAAACAAACAGATTCTTCCTTCTGGAAAAACGAGTCCGATAATCCTTGAGAATATAGGGAATATTCGTACAGGACTTAGCAGTCTTCCTCCTAAAACAGGAGGCGCCCATTTGCGGATAAAAAAGAGTCAACCGGTCCTTTGTGAAGATGATTCTATAACTTTACCTGAGGACGTACCAACGAAGCGGGTCAAATGCCCTTCTTTCTGCACTCTGGCAGATATTTTTACTAAAGAGACAGCCATCTCAGGAGGAGTGGTGTGTGAAGAAAGAGGCGTCTCAAAAGCTATGACTACACGTGGTCGCCGCTTTTTGATATTGAATATTTTTGGTTCTAATTGGACTCCTTTAGGAAAAGTTATTTGGATTGACTCCGAGAATCCAGAATGGTTCTCTGAGGAAAAAAGAGATGCTCCCGTATCTAAAGGAGGGAAATTGGCGATGCGAAAACAATTAATGCTCGCCGCCAAAAAAGCTGAAGTGTTCGCGTAAAAACAATTGTTATCATTAAGTAAAATAGAGCCGCCCGCAAACACGGGGGGCTCTTAATTTTTTGTGTTCCCCGAAATCTGCTACAATTATTTTGTATTTCTAAACACAAAACAAATGAACTCACTTTTGCCCATTATCATCCCCCTCGGGATTCTCATCCTCATCAGCTTAAAGCAAATTAATCAATACGAACGCGGTGTCATGTTTACCATGGGGCGCTTCACTGGATTAAAAGATGCTGGATGGCGGATCGTCATTCCTGTTTTTCAAAGACTCATAAAAGTCGACACTCGAACCAAGGCGGTTGATGTGCCTGACCAAGAAGCTATCACCAGAGATAATATCCCCGTGCGAATTAATGCCGTGATTTATTACCGCGTTTCTGATGCAGGGAAAGCCATTCTTGAAGTAGAAAATTTCTTCTGGGCAATGAGCCAAATGGCGCAGACAACTATGCGAAATGCCGTGGGAGAAGTAACACTTGATGAGCTACTTCAAAAACGTGATAAAATATCAAACAAAATACAGGGCATCATTGATGCTGCCTCTGATCCATGGGGAATCAAGGTTGAGTCTGTAGAGCTAAAAGACGTAATTATTCCTGAGGATTTGAAACGAACTATTTCAAAAGAAGCAGAAGCTGAGCGTGAAAAACGAGCGGTAATTATCAAGGCCGAAGGAGATAAAATTGCAGCAACAAACCTCGCGGCAGCAGCAAAAATGTTGGCCACAGAGCCTGGCGCAATGCACTTACGAACGCTTCAAACCGTGAATGATCTTTCTTCTGATCAGTCAAACACAACTATCTGGATGCTCCCAATTGAACTCATGGATGCTATGAAATCTATGGGACCATTGATGGGGAAAAAATAGGGTCATTTAAAAGTCCGGGCTTCCAACGTCTCTTGTGAGACAAGCCCGGGCTTAATTTATTCTACTTCGCTCTCTCTGTGTATTCTCCCGTGTCTGTATTTACGACCACCTTTTCTCCTTTTGCAACAAAAAGCGGAACCCGAATCACTTTCCCTGTAGAAATCGTTGCAGGTTTCGTTCCTCCATTGACACGATCTCCCTGAACGCCTGGGTCTGTTTCGATGATTTCAAATGTCATCTTTGTCTGCAATTGAACATTGATTGGTGTTCCGTTAAATAATTGTAAATCACAATCCATCCCGTCGACCAAATAGTTCGTCGCCTCTCCTAGTACTTCTTTTGTAAGTGTGATTGTTTCAAATGTTTCATTGTCCATGAACTCATAATCCTCTCCCGCAGAATAGAGAAACTGTGCTTTTCGAAATACTACATCTGCCCCTTCCACTTTATCGCTCCCCTGAAAGGTTTTTTCCATGACCTTCCCGGTAATCATGTTTTTCATTTTTGTTTTCATAACTCCTCCCTGTCGAGCTGTTTTTGAAAACTGATTCCATACAATGATATATGGCTCCCCGTCGAGAACAAGCTTTGCTCCGGTCTTACAATCTGAAATTCCTAGCATAAGAAAAATGTTTATATGTCGGGCGCAGTGTGCCGCAGCATTGCTTTTTTGTCAAAAACAGGATACTTCCACGCCCTGCTTTATTCTTTATGAAGTCCCCTGTGGACCAGAACAATGCTACACCCTCAATGCCCAAGGCAGAGCAAATAATAATACAACAACTGTGACAAAGACGAGGGCTGTCCATATCCCGTGAACTTTTTTGTACGAAATGTATCGAGTATCTGAAAGTCCATCATGCCACGCTCGTTTTTCTGAACGCCACCCTGCCGTAATAAACCCAAATCCAAGCGGAAGCGCTGAAAGAATTTTTACAAAGTTTCTCATTAATAATTGACCGACAGTGGCCGTTTTCATTGATTTCTTATCCACAAGCTTTGTTCCAAATATCTTGTCTCCAATTGTCTGTCCGTCTCGAAGGTAGTAACAAATATTAAAAAATATTGGCACAATAAATGCCATCAAAAACATGTCTACAATAAGGATGGCTAGTCGCCGCCAATATCCCACGAACTCAACAACCGTTTCTGCTTCATGGAACGTTCTCCAGTTCTTTCGTGCTGATAAAATAACTAAAAATGGAAGCCCTACGTAAAAAATTCCCATGAAAAACAAGGGGACTATTATTGCTCCGAGGGGAAACATTTCTGATGACATCGTCATTAGTGCTGGATCCATTTTTTTTGTGTTAAAAAATATTACGTTCAAAGTTTTGACCTTTTGGGGAATTTTGTCAAAATCCCGTCGATGACACAACAAGATGCTACTTCCGATTCTTCTGCAGAAAAAGACATTGATCCTCGGGTCACTGAGCTACAAGAACAACTAAATTCTGCTGAACAAGCAAAACTACGTGCGCTTGCTGATTTGGAGAACTTCCGTCGTCGTGAAAGCGAATCTCGGGCAATGTGGTCTCACAATGCTGTTGCGAGCTGGGCCCAGTCTATTCTTCCTTCTCTACAAGAACTCTTGCTTGGAGCCGAACACACGGAAGATGCCGATGTGCAAAAAGTGATTGCTAAATTTATGGAGAAGCTAAAAGAACAAGGACTAGAAAAAATTGATCCCATCCCTGGGGAAGAAATAAATCCTGATGAACACGCTGTCCTTATGACGGAAAAGGGAACTCCGGGAACAATCGTGCAAGTACTTGAATCTGGTTGGAAACTAAACGATACTATCCTCGTCCCCGCAAAGGTGTCCGGGGCCCCTCTTGAATAATTTTTATTTCTCACATGGCAAAGAAAAAATCTGTCGGTCTCAAAATTGTTGTATGGTGTACTGTTATCGCCATGCTTTCTGCGGTAATATTGCCGTTCTTAATTTGATGAAAATCGCTGTGGGATTTTCTGGAGGAGTTGATAGCTCTGTAGCTGTCGAGCTTCTTCGTCGCGAAGGACACGAGGTAATTGCCGTGCAATTTGACCAGCTTGGTGAAGGCGCAAATGATTCCGTGGAAGCGGCTGCAAAAAAATTGGGGGTTCCTTTTGAGATATTAACCTTGAAAGAAGAATTTGAAGCCCAGGTCAAAACTCCGTTTATTGAAAAATTGAAAGAGGGGAAAACGCCAAACCCTTGCATTTTGTGCAATCCGGCCTTTAAGTTCGGGCTTTTCTTTGATTCTCTGCAAGAGAAATTTGGAGTCGAACGTATTGCCACTGGTCACTATTGTCGTTCTCTGGATGGACAATTAATGATGCCAAAAGACCACGAACAGGACCAAACATATTTCCTTTCGAATCTATCAAAAGCACAATTAGAAAAAATCGTTTTCCCTCTCGGAGAATGGACGAAGGAAGAAGTTCGAAAATTTGCCGATGAAATCGGGCTCCCAAACGCAAAGAAGAAGTCAAGCACCGACGTGTGTTTCTTGAAGGGGGGACGGTTCGAGAAATTTGTCGCAAAACATGTCTCTCAATCATCTGGGGATATGATTGAAAAAGAAACCAGTCTCGTCGTCGGGCAACACAATGGGCTTGCTCAATATACAGCAGGACAGCGGAAAAACTTGGGGATCGGGGGGATAAAAGATCGCCCAGAAATGCCTTGGTTCGTGGTGGGAAAAGATTTCCCAAAAAATGAACTGATCGTAAGCCAGTTTCTCAAAGATCTTGACTGCCTATCGCTAACCTCCAATAATTTTAACTGGATTTCTGGGGTCGCTCCCGCGGAAAACTTTGAATGTGAAGCGAAAATTAGATTCCGAGGGAAAGCACTTCCGTGCCGAGTACGTGCAAACGGGGAAAAGGTTTCTGTAGAATTCACAGAACCGGTACAAGCTGTGGTCGCGGGACAACAAGTGGTTTTGTATGATGGCGAATTGTGCTTGGGTGGCGGAGAGATTGCGTGATACACTGTCAATATGAATGCAAAACCTCTCGCAACAGACATCCCTGAAACACTTGCTCGCCTTGAAAAAAAGATCGATAAAATTAATCGCACCGTAAATCCTCCCTTTTGGGTTAAGCTTCTTCGTTGGATTGCCCGAAACTTTTTCACCATCGTTCTTATTATTATCATTATCATTCTCGGCTACAAAGCCTGGGATATGTATCAAGACTTACTCCTGAGAATAGATGAAATAAAAAATATGCCTGCTAATGCTGTGGATACTGGGAAAGATGCGATTCAAAATGTTGTTGAGAAAATAAAATTTTGGTAGAAACTTTTTATTTCTTATCTGTGGTTTGAGATTTGAAACAAATACGCTACACTCCGCACGATGACCGACACAACCAATCGACCTATTGTTCTCCGAATGCCCCCCAGCCCCACGGGACACTTGCATCTCGGAACAGCCCGTGCGGCACTTTTTAACTGGCTTTTTACAGAAAAAAACCACGGCGAGATCATATTTCGTTGGGAAGACACTGATATTGAGCGCAGTAAAGAGGAACACGAAACCGAAATTCTTGATGGGCTTGCGTGGCTCGGGATGAATTTTCGAAAGAAAAAAATGTATCGCCAAACAGAATGTGCTGATACTCATGCCACGTATTTGAAAAAAATATGGGACGAAGGGAAAGTGTTTCCGTGTTTTACCACGCCGGAAGAACTGGAGAAATTGCGAAATGAAGCGGCGGCAAAAAAAGAAGGATTTGTCTTCTGGTCTCCGTTCCGAGACTTGGACAAAGAGGAGGCCGAGGCACGCATGAAAACAGATAAATTTGTATGGAGATTAAAGGTCTCTCCAAATCAGTGGGTTGTTTTCAAAGACCTGATTCGAAAAAAAGTAAGCGTCAATACCGACACGCTCGGAGATTTTGCTATAGCGAGAGCCAACGGAAGCGTCCTCTATTACTTGGCCAATGTTCTGGATGACTGGCTACAGGGGGTAACTCATGTTTTACGAGGAGAAGACCACGTGTCCAATACTCCAAAGCAAATTCTAATCTATGAGGCTCTTGATGCGCCATTACCAACTTTTGGGCATATCCCCCTTGTTCTTGATTCACGGAAAAAGAAGCTCTCCAAGCGTCATGTTGAACCTGGCGTATGTGTGCTTATTTCTGATTTTCAAGAAGCTGGATTTATTCCTGAAGGAGTCGTAAATGGCCTTGTATTTCTCGGATGGAACCCAAAATCAACCGAAGAGATTTTCTCTCTGGCTGATCTCGAAGAACGATTTGATCTCTCGCAAGTGAATGCGGCAGCAGCACAGTATGATTTCAAAAAAATGATCTGGTTTAATGCTCAATGGATGCGTAAAGTTGAGATTGAAAAGTTGCAAAAATATTATGCTGATTTTTCTGGAAAAACTATTGATTTAAATATGTTAAGCGTTGCAAGAGAAAAGGCTCGTACGCTTGTTGAACTACAAGATGAATTGAGTTATCTCGTTTCTGATCCGGGAATTGAAAACGAATTAATTGGGAATGAAAAATGGGGACTTACGCTGGATGCTGCTCAAGATACATTGAAAAAAGTCGCAGAGATGCTGGAATCAATAGATGAAAATGATTGGTCTTCTGAAAAAGTTGAAGCTGCTTCTGTTGAGAAAATTTCTGAGCTAGGAATGAAAAATGGAGAATTTCTCTGGCCATTCCGAATTGCCCTTGCTAACAGAAAGGGGTCTGCTGGCCCTTTTGATATTGCTGCCGTTCTGGGGAAAGAAGAAACTCTTCGTCGTATAAAACGGGCCTCACAATCCTAATAAGGAACGGCGTGTTTTAATCTTTACTGTCTGTTCATCCTCCTCTATCTCTGGATTAGCTCGTTGAAATATTACGTCCATTCGAGATCGCTCTAATGTTGGAGCGTCTTTATTTGGCCCTGCTGGCTTAATGGTTACCTCTACGGGCTCTGTTGTTTGCTGAATTCCTGTTCGTTTCCGAAAAGAGTCAAAAATCTTTTTGTAGGCTGATATTTTTTCTGCATCTTGACTGTCTCCGCATCGATCCTGAAACATCTTTGTTGTTTCCCAGCTCATTTTTATGTCACACATCTTATCTGTATCTATATCAATTTTGAGCTTTCCTAAGTTTTGAGTTGGCGAAGTTGGCCCCGCTACTTTTGGTGCTGAGGCTTTCATTGAAACGGAGTCTCCATTCAATGCGATTTTCTTTTCTTCAAGTGCTTTTTTTGCACTATTTAATCTTACCAAAAACTCTTCTCGATCCTCTCCCTGCCGACGGATAAATCCACTTGTGTCAAATATCTGTATCTTAGAGGTAACTTCCCTTGCTACTACTCCACGATTTGCCAGCGATTTTTCTCTCAGCGCCTCATAGTCAAGGAGAATTTTTGTTGGATCTATTCCCGCTGTTTCTTTTGCTTCGGCAAGTCGCTTCAAAAACTTTGTTCTATCTTCTCCTTTTCGTCGAATAAATCCTGATCTTCCTTCTATATCTAAGTCGTCTGTTATTGGCACAATCCCGGCAATTCTCTGACGACGTGCCTCCGCAACTTCTTTCTGTAACAAGGCAATTCTCACTTGTTCATCTTCCGTAACCTCTCGTCCTGTCGCAACCTTGTGGTCATCAAATTGATATTCTTGAGCGGTTCGATCAATACGGTCCGCCTGCTCTGCTTCGAAGAAAGAAAGAAACCACTCTGCCGCCTCTGATCGAGGCATTAATGAGGTTGGACGAAAGTTTTTTGAAGAAGGGATTAGGTTTAATTTCCGCGCAACAACAAGCCTTTGCGCAAGAGGGTCCTCTGGATCGATGTCCTGGAATGATGTTTGGGTTGCCAAGGGATCTATTGGAACATCAAATACTTGGATCCAAAGTCTGAGTAACTGTTCTCGCGTTGGCTGTTTTGTTAAGTCATAATCAAGAGAAACCCATCCCATATCAAGCGCTGTGTATGCTCGTCTTACGGCTATTGTGTTTTGAAGAGGCAGCGTCCTCCATTGATCTTGCTGGAAAGACTGAAGCAATTCAAATGCATCTGCTTCCATACAGCGTACAGCAAATGCCATTTCAAGAGCCGTTTCCCACGACATCATTTTTGTTGGATGGAATTTATATTCTTCGTCCAACGGCATCTGTCCCAAGCTATGGATTTTGGCTACCGACGGATACCAGCGACTCCGAACTGATACGTCTCTGAATTCCATTGTTGTATCTTGAAACGCAAGACAGTGTCCAATTTTTGCTGAAGCATGAAGCGTTTGTACTCGATCCCCAAAAGCACTTATTCTGAGTGTTTGCCGATCGTCTGCTACAAGAAAATTATCAACAGAAATTCGTCCAGAAATATATCCCGCAAATTCTTCTATTCCATTTTTTTCGCGAACTATTACTTGCCCGCCAGTCCCTAAGTTCAAACGTCGCACCTGCTCCATCGATTCCTCATATGTCATTGAGGGGATCCATATGTCAGAGATCGCATCTGCTGGGTCGTTCAATCGTCTTCCGGACCATCCCTTAACAGAAGAGCCCGCACTCGCATTTCCTCCATCAATTAGACTTAAGTGTATGTCCGGTAAAACGAGGGGGACGGCCTCTAGTGGGAATGTCTGAATAACTTCCGTGTAATTTGCGAGTGTATATGTCACTGTATAGTCTCGATCCCTGCGCAAGGAAAGGGAGAAGTCTCCCGTCTCTCCTGTTTGTGTTTCGAATACTTCTGCCTGATCAGAAACAAATCTTGCTGCTACCCCCAATAATGGAGTATTTGTTCCGGTCTCCAAAACTTTCCCCGAAACTAGTACTGCTAACGCTTGCCCCACAAGTGTTACGTTTACCTCTGCATCATCGCGATCCACTACTATTGCTTGTGCATGAGTGTCATAGTTTTCTAAAATGAAAGTTGCTGCATATGTCTTACTCGCGGGAACATTAAGAGAATATGTCCCGTTTGCTATCGTTGTTGTAGAGAGATCGGTCGCATCAACTATGAGTCGTACCGCCACGCCTCCAAGCAGTGTCCCTTCTGAGTCGGACACAACTCCGCTGACCTCAACCTCTCTATCAACCTGAAGAAGAAAGGCGTTCAGTTGTATATCAGTAAACGCCGTTGTCACCTGTTGTTGCTCGGGGAAGTGGTCTGCTGCCTCAACGCGAAATGTATATGTTTGATTTGGTCGAGCAAAAATCTGATAGGTTCCATTTGCTATTGATTGAACACTTGTTGATGATTCCTGAAAATCTGTTAGCTCAACAGTTGCACCATCAATAACGACCCCGTCTTCATCATATATAATTCCTTCAATAAACAATCCTTGCTCAAAATTAATAATTTCTGAGGTCTTCCAGGTTGTCTGATCGATTACAAAAATCTGTCGTGTCTCTGCTCTATGAGGCAACCATATGTCTGCTGTTCCTTCTGCTGTCGCCTCAATCGTGCCAATCGAATAAACAACATTATCTAATATTTCAAACAATTCTATACCTGCCCCCGCTGTTACATTCGAAACAAGTACTCGTGAAGTATCTGGTCCCACTTCATCGTCATCGGAAATATTGGAGATCTCTGGCTGAGTCGCTCCCGCTTCATCAACCGTAATGTTTCTTGTCTCACTTTCGACAACCGCTAGCGGATTGTTTGGGTGCTGAAACTGCACTTTTAAAGCGTAGTCCGCGTTTACAACTCCTGATATTTCCATTGCGAATCTTCCCTGTGGATCAACCGTAGCCGTTCCCAAAAGAGTGCTTGTTGTGGTGTCATAAACTTCTGCTACCGCTTCTGGTGTAGCCGTCCCCAGGATTGTAAAAGAAGACTTTATTGTTGATGTTTCTTCTGGAGAAATCCATTGAAATGCGTGGTCCGTTCCATTCAAAGGATCTGTTCCTGATGATGTTTCTGTTCCATCAAGAACTCCGTCTCCGTCGGTGTCTTCTTCTGTTGGATCCGTATGCGTAGCATATTCCTGCACCGCGGTCAGTCCGTCCACGTCTGTGTCCGAAGCTGGGATAACACTTCCTCCGTATAAATCTTCCCACCAATCAGGTAGTCCGTCGCCGTCGCCGTCAACTATATTATTTGTTGCAATATGTGTTTCACTTTCGTTTCCTGCTGTGTCTATGGCGTAATATTTTATTGTAAAGAGTCCTCCAGGAGCATCTGTCGCTACTTCCACTGCTACGGTTGTTCCTTCTCGACGAATAGGAAATATTGCCGTTTTGGGATCGTCTCCGTTCTTTGTATAATACACTGTGTCTATCCCTGATGCCTCAACCGGGACATCTGCTCCTTCTATTTGAATTGTTACGTCTTCTACAATAGGCTGATCTGTAGCATCTGCATAAATTCGTGGTGCCTGACGATCTATTTTTGCTGTAAAAATATCTGAAATTGTTCTGTTCCCCGCAAGGTCTGTAACTGCTGCTCGCATCTCTAACACTCCGTCGGACGGAACTGAAATATTCCCTGTTGAAGAAACGGTGTTCCACGCGCCCCACTCTGTGTCCCCGTCTCCTGAGCGGAAAAACCCATCTCCATTTTTATCTACTCGATATGAAATCTCATACGTATCAATCCCTGAATCTGAGTCTTGTGCCGTGATTTGAAATCCTAGTGTGTCGGTAGAAACAAACCCATTCTGTGCCACAAAGATTTCTTCCGAAAGAGTTGTCTGTGTGATTTTTACTGTTGGTGCAATTTTGTCCAATTTAACATTTGCAATGTCTAGGGGGGGGGTGCTTTCGTTCCCTGCGTAATCACGAAATTGAAACTGAAAATCATGACTTCCTGATTCTGTAATCAAAATTGGAACTGTATGTGGGTCAAATGAACCAACAACACCTTCTCTGTAAAAATTATTATCCATGCCCGAAGCAAATCCGCTCCCCGTTGACGTTTCTGGATCAAATACAGGTGTCCCATCGGTACCCCACAATCGAAAAGAAAAGTTTTTATTTCTCCACGTATTGATTGGCGCTGGTCCAATGACTTCAGAGTCATCAAATGTTGGCGCGGCTGTATCAATTAGAACGCGAAGGCTGGAAGAAAATTCTCCTAATACCTCCTCTGGAAGAGAAATAATAGATCTTACCTGATACACAAAGACTTCTCCTGATATATGAGTATCTGGGTCTGAAAATGTTGTTGTGCTTATATCAACCGTGTCGAGCAATGTCCCGTTTCTAAAGATTTGATATTCTGTAGCCAAGGCGAGGTCCTTATCGGCAGACCATTCGAGCGAGACGTCTGTTGATGTTGAATATGAAGAAGTTAGCCACTGTGGGACCGTCAACTGTGCAGCGTTAATGAGAATCGCTTGTTCTGCTGTTTCTGTCGAAAGATCCGCCTCATTTTTTGCTATAATTTTAAATGTATATGTATGTTCGTCCTGAAGACCCGATACCCCATACGAACGTTTTTCTGAACTCTCCGTTGATAAAAGAACGAACTCTCCGGCGTCTTCTTTTTGCCACACCTCGTAGGAAATAATCCCCGTTTCTGTGTCAGAAGAAGGAGTCCATCTGAGTCTCGCTTCTCCTCCTGCTGTTGTTGCCAAGGGACTCAGTGTGAATTCTGTTGGTGCTGTTTTATCAATGAGTGTTCCTGCGCTTGTGATCCACCCAGACCAATTTCCTACCGCATCCATGGCCCGAACACGAGCAAAATAGATCTCCCCTTGTTCTTCATCAAGAAATTCATAACTTACCGCCTCTAGTCGATCGTTTGTATAAACGCGCTCTGCCTCATCGACAAAAGTTTGATCCTTGCTAACTTCTAATTCATACCAAACAATTCCTGCTCCAATATCTGAAAAGGGAGTCGTTTCCCATGAAAAATTAACCGATTCTAAAGAAGAAATCCGTCCATCAATATTTTGTACCACTCCTTCGGTTGGTGCCGAGACATCAACCGTTGTTGTGACTACGTCTGACCATTCCGAGGCTCCGCCGACATGATTTTGTGCTTTTACGCGAAAATAATATTCTTGTGCATTATCAAGTGCATCAAAGCGTGCTGAATGTCCCTGCGTAATTTGCTGTCGCACCCCGACCTGAAATGTTGGATCTGTTGCAACCTGTGTAACAAAAAAATCTTGATCAGTTTCATCTGTTCGCCAGAGTACCGTTGCAAAGTCTTGCCCTATAAACGTGTCCGGGAAAGCGACTATGGTTGGTGTTGTGAGTGTCTGTTCTGTCTGGGCAAACACGGTGAAATTTCGCATCTCAGAATCAATTGCTGTTGGCACGGCGTCCCAATATGTACGAGCAAATACTGAATACTGCCCACTCGTGTCAAATGAATGCGTACACTGCCATGTTCCCAAATATGTTGGTGTAATCTCTAAGACGTCTGTAACGCCTGCCACCTCTGAAGTAACTCCGCCAGAAAAAAGGTTCCCGTCTATCCGGGTCACCGTCCCATCATCGGTTAAAACGAAACATTCTTTGTGTGCCGCGTTACACGTAACATCTACAACGGAATCTGATGTCCCTCGTAGTGTTGTGGTTGTATTATCAGCAAACCATCCGTTTGAATAGCGATACAATAGATCAACTTGTTCTGCTGAATATGCTTCGGCCGAAACAAAGGGAAGTGCCATATCTCCATTAAAATATTCTTGATCATATCCCCATCCTAAACGAAGTTCTTTGTCTACTGTTGCAATGTTTCCCGTTAAAGGAACTGGGTTTACTCCGGGAAGCAAAAGATTCTGATCTTGTTCTTCTCCGTCTAGATATATTCGTAACGATCCCTCGTCTCCATCATACGTTCCGACCAATAGTTGCCATGTATCAAGGGCAAAAGTAAAAGCCGACGCTCCTTTTTCCCCTTCCGTTGAACGAAGCCCGAAAAAATAAGGATCCGCCTCTAGTCCATACCCAAAGAAATTTTCTCCGGCTGATAGCCAGTAATCCCATTCTCCAACGGCCTCCCCCTCTCCGTGTGAAAGTATTTTTTTGAATGGTCCTGATCCTCCAAAATCAGGACGACGAACCCACGCCCCCACGGTTACCGTGTCTCCCGAAACAGAAAAGTCTGTATTGTTTTGACTTTTTAAATAACGATCTGCTCCTCCAAATTCAAATATATCTAAATCTGTCCCCGTTGAGGCCGGAACCGATGTTACGGTTAAAACATTATCTAGGTCTTTGGAGGTCGAGCTTACATCACTTGCCTCTGCTGCGTCGGTAGAGAGCCAATGCCCCTGTGTAGAAATCCCCATTGGAAGCGTTGCCGACGTTTGTGTTACGTGCTGGATAAGATATTTCCCGTTCCCATCATCAAATACTCGAGCAACTCCCGTTGTTAATCCAATTAAGTCTGATGCAACTGCCGTAACTGTTCCTGGTGAAGCAAATGGGAATCGAGCAGTGCTCGAAATATCTGTACTCACCCAGTTATCAACAAGCGTATCAATCGGATCTACTGAAATTTGCACTTCTGTTGCCGTCGCCCATAAAATTCTGTTTGAAGAAGTAAATGCTGCTCCCTCCAACGTCCCTGTGTCAACCGATGTTAAAACTGCGTCGGTAGAAAGGTTAATTGCCGCGGCCCCATTTGCCGTTGCCACCAAGAGGTATTGTGTTGCCCCTACGGAAACCGTATCTAATGAAACAACTGCTCCCCCGGGCAATTCATTTGTAAAGGTTTTTGTAAAATCATCTCCAGCAAAATCCCACACCAATACCCCCGTTGTCGTACCAACGAAAAGTTTCCCGTTCTCTGCGATTACAGAAGTCGCTCCTGTAACCGAAAGGCTTTTCCAGAACGTTCTTAATTGTGCATCAAAAAGATATACTCTCGTTGCCGTTGCAATAACGATTACTTGTTCTGGGAAGTCAACTGAGCCACAGCGATCGTCCGGAGATCCTCCCGCTTGATAGTCACAAATTTCATCAATGGCGTCATCTAGTTGCTCTGTTGCCCAGGAAGCCGTGCCGCCTGTCCGCCATGTTGTCGAAGCCGAGTCCGCATTTGTATTATAAAATGCCTGAGAAACGGAATTTGTTCCTGTAAGCAAGCTTACTTGATCTACGTTGCTTCCTCCTGTTGTTTTCGAAAGCAACAGTCCTGTCCCCTCGACGTCTTCTGCGCCAGCCTCCTGACACGAAAGCTCTGCGGGGATCCCGTCTTCAAATAATTTTATCTGACTTCCTGTTTCTGCCGTCCCGACAAAAGCAACTTCTCGAGAAGGAGCGTAAATAACTTCGTCTTCAATTGGAGAAAGTATTTTTGGGTCCTGGGCAACGGTTTCTGGGAACGGGTCTACTGCATCAGGAATTCCGTCTAAGTCAATATCCGAGTGCACCAACCCTGCCGAAAAACTAATCAAAAGAAGCGTCGCAACAATCTTCTGGAGGCGCAATGCCTCCCTCCACCAAACTTGTTCTTTTTGTTTTTGTAAATTCATTTCTCAAAAAATCAGGAAATGATACCACATTTTGATGATTTTTTCAAGTGTAAAAACAAAGATTTATATGCATTTCTACTGGGAAAATTTGACCTTCACTCGCTGGTTCGTCAGAATAAATTTGATGAAAAAAATTCTCCTCGGAATCGGAATTGGAATAATTGTTGCTGGCCTCGCTTTTTTTATTCGGCCAGACATGCTTTTTACCTCTTTAATACAAGAAGAATTGCCTCAAACCGTGTCTCTTCACACAAATCTTGGAGACATTAAAATTAAGCTTTTTTATGATGAAGCCCCGCGTATTGCAGAAAATTTCTATCGACTAGCTAAAAACGAAAAATATAATGACACTGTTTTTCATAGAATAATCAAAGGATTTATTCTTCAGGGAGGAGACTATGAAAATGCTGATGGGACTGGTGGCGAATCATTTGAAGGCGGGTTTCTGCCAGATGAAATTTCTGAAACGCTTTCCCATGTTCGAGGAGCCGTCTCCATGGCGAATCGTGGACCAGACACAAATGGTTCCCAGTTTTTTATTGTACACCAAGACGCACAATTTCTAGACGGACGCCATACTGTTTTTGGACAAGTGGTAAGCAATATGTCTGTCATTGATCGCCTTTCCCGTATACATACTGACTTAACCGATCACCCAATTGAGCCCGTTGTTATTCAGTCTGTTTCGTTTGAATAATGTAACACTTTTGCCAGTTTTTCGTTAAAAGATACGAATGGGGTTTGAAAAATTACAACAACGACTTCGTAAATTCTTTATTGAGGAAACTTCTCATTCCGTTGATCGTGCACAAATGGCTCGCATTCGAGAGCGTGCGCTAAGTGAGTTTGTGCGAAAAAAACCAACTCATTCCTTTTTCCGAATTTGGAAATCTAGCTGGGTTCGCTCTGCTGTCGTTGGAGCCATCGTTTTGTCTCTGCTTCCAATCCTTGGTGGAGAACAATCTGCTGGGGAATTGCAGTCCACTGGCCTTGTTGAAATAGTTCGAGATGGAAAGGTTTTTATTGCTACAGGAGAGACTCGTATCCGACCGGGAGACCAAGTTTTGGTTGGGAATAATTCTTCTGCAAAAATTCAATTAAGAAAGTCTTTACACGCTGTTCTCGGAGAACAAACTGAAGTCCGTGTTCCTAACGGGAATTCTCTTTTCCTTGTCCGCGGAACGGTCGATGGTGATCTTCTGGGTGGAGCCATTGAAACAGGTCGTGGAAAAATTAATGCAAAAAATAGCGCCACGCTTAATGTTTCTGTTTCCGATAGTGGCGAAATGCATGTTCGTCCAAGAAAGAATGACATCCTCGTTACTTCTTGGGACAAAACACAAACAACTCTTGTCGCGGGAGAAGAGCTTCGTCTGTACACAGAGGGGACCCTTCCACCGGAAATACCTCAAGATTTAAATCTTTCTTCTGCCCAAATTTTGGCGATTCAGGCAAAACTTTTAATTGCTCGAACCAAGGCCCTCAATTCCCTTGAGTCTCATCTTCAAAAGGATGCAAAAATTGCTGCTGCTGAGCTCGAAAGCGCTGATCGCACCTTCAAGTCTCTTGTCCAAGTTTTAAAATCTTCTCGGGATCTCCAGGTTCTTCGTCGTGAAAACCTCGCTCTCATTACAAGAGAAGATGTAGTAAGTCGCCTCTCTGAGCGAACCGAGCGAACAAATTTATTGAAAAATGCTTTTGCCGTTAAGGCCCTTCTTGATGTTGTAGAAAAGGAACGGGCTCCTCGATTTTTGACCGTTGATAGCGGCCTTCTTGTCTTTAATAGATATGTTCTTTTGCAGCGACTTTTTGCGCCTCTCCCCGAACGACAAAGATATCATGGCCACGTTTTACAAGAACAATATGTTGAGGCTTTGGCACGACAAATACTCAACGCTGATTCTACAACCGAAGAGATCCTTTTTATTGTTTCCGTTGTTCCTCAAAGCGGTGCGGGGCGACAGTTCCTGCAGCAAGTTGCTGACAAGCTCCCAATGCCTTTAATGAATCAGTTAGATAAAATTGTTTCCGGGTGGGGAATGTAAAAAATTCTATAACACTCCTTCAAACGCTTTTTCTAGGGAACAGTCTTTTTTGTCAAAAAGTATTTTTCCTTCTTCCAGGCGAATTACCCGTGGAGAAATGGCCTCTACCAAAACAGGATCATGTGTAGAAAACAGGACCGTTAGTCCTTGTGTTAAATGAAGATGTTGCAACAAATCTGCAATATCTCGTGAATTTCTTGGGTCAAGGTTTCCGGTAATTTCGTCTGCAATTAGAATTTTGGGGTCATGTACGAGAGAACGAGCAATGGCCGTCCTTTGTTTTTCTCCTCCAGACAACTCATGTGGGAGTGCCTCCGAACGATGACTTAGTCCTACTAGTTCTAGCAACTCTGGTACTTTTTTCGATATCTTTTCATCTTCCCCACATACTTCAAGAGCAAAGGCTATGTTGTCAAAAACTGATTTCTTGGGAAGAAGGCGAAAATCCTGAAAGGCAACTCCAATCTGTCTTCTGTAGTTTTGCAGGCTGGCAGGAGTCAGGCTTGCAAAAGAAAAGTCGTCCAAAAAAATCTCTCCTTTTGTTGGATGCAATTCCCCTGTAAGAAGGCGGAAAAGCGAAGATTTCCCTGCGCCAGAAATACCCAGAATTGCTACCATCTCTCCCGGGTCCACTTCAAAAGAAATGTCGCGAAGTACGGTTTGGTTTCCTAGTTCGAGAGTGATGTGATCAAGTTTCAACATTTGCTTTTTTTTTCTATTCTGACAGAATTTCCTCGATGAAAAAAGTTCTCTTTGCTGTTTTCGGGGCAATCTTATGCATTAGCTCTGTCCAAGCACAACAAATGCCTGTGTTAGAATTATTTTATGGTGCGGAATGTCCGCATTGTCATGAAGAAATGGAATGGCTCGAGCAGGTGCAAGAGGCACACACTGAACTAAAAGTGAATAAATATGAGGTCTGGCATAACACAGGAAATCAGAGCTTGATGCAAAAACGACTTCAGGAATTAAATGCCCCTGTTTCCGGCGTGCCCGTAAATATTATTGGTGATGCCGTGATTGTTGGATTCCAGCGAGAAGCAATTTTGGATCAACTCAAGGAAGCGTATGCTCTCGACTGTGATTATTCTTGTACGGATGAAGAGACCGCTGGTCTCCTCGAGGGAACACCAAAGTGGGAAAAATGGCTTCAGTCTTCTTGGCCGATCATGGCCCTCGCCCTTGGCCTTGCTGATGGATTTAATCCGTGTGCAATGTGGTCTTTGTTTGTTCTTCTTGGGTTTTTATTGGGACTTGATTCCAAGAAAAGACGATGGCTTATTGGTGGAGTCTTCATAGCTAGTTCTGGGATTTTGTATTTTGCGGCACTCTTGACATACCTCTTGGGGTTTGGGGAAGTTACAGCCCTCATGGCAACCAGCACGATGGATTGGGTTTTCCGTGGGGTGGGGATCATGGCCCTTGCGACAGGAGCTCACACTCTCTGGGTGGCTCGTCGGGCACAAATCGAATGTACTGTTCGAGATGCCACCAGTCGTCGGAAATTTTCTGAACGGATGACTTCTGTCCTCGAGAAAAAAAGTCTCTGGCTTGTTTTGTTGGGAGTAATCGGACTTGCTTTTAGCGTAAATTCTGTAGAATTACTCTGCTCTTTTGCTATACCCACTACTTTTACAGCGGCCCTTGTTTCTCTGGATCTTCCTCTCTGGCAACAACTGTCTGCGCTCGGGATCTATGATGTCGCTTATATTTTTGATGACCTCTTGGTTTTCATAATCGCCATGTGGACATTGTCGTTGAAAGTTTTTTCTCCAAAAATTGTACAATGGTCTCATGTTGTTGGAGGTCTTCTCTTGTTGTTGATCGGAGGAGCGCTTCTCTTAGATCCTTCTTTGTTGAATCAACTTCTCGGATAGAAAATTGTTAAAGTTTCTCTTGCCATACAATCGCAACTTTGTTACCGTCGCGCACGATGAGTGAATTCCTATCTTCCGTTCAAACAGTCTTCGTGGCGCATGGATGGCGTGTTACGGCTGGTGTTCGGAATGTTGTACGAATTCTTGAAACCACAAATGTACCTGTTTCTTCAGCAGAAATTTGTGCAAAACTTGAAGCAGAAGGACTCCCCATTGATCTCACTACCGTATACCGAATTCTCGATCGTTTAATTGCTGTGCATCTGTTGCATTCTTTGCATGGAAAATTCATTCAGTGTTCTGATCCTGGAAATCGTTCCGACTCACATCACTTTTTAATCTGTGATAAGTGCAATAAGGCAGAAGAAATTTTTCTCGATTATTTCAAGTCAATCGAACAACAATTACACCGA
>Ga0222626_1000388_pt1 | contig 26952 bp, 19 predicted proteins | sample AntAcemetageno91_FD_179862 | JGI IMG/M metagenome (GOLD analysis project Ga0222626, IMG submission 179862) | Saline water microbial communities from Ace Lake, Antarctica - #91 | ecosystem: Environmental > Aquatic > Non-marine Saline and Alkaline > Saline | place: Antarctica: Ace Lake | collected...
AATGTCATAAATTCCATGCTCGACCTGATAATGGGCGAAGCGCTTGTATATTTCGGCTTTCATAGTAGCCAAACGCCCCAATTGGAGGGGGAATAGTGATGAATTTGCTCCTCCGAAAGTTGAGTAACATACCTTGATGAACTCCCGCAATTGATTAACGTACTTCGTGGCGATATGAGTTTGGTTGGGCCTCGCCCGCCCATTCCCTATGAAGTGGAAGAATATTTAAGATGGCACAACGGTCGGTTCGACAGTGTTCCCGGGATGACAGGATTATGGCAGGTCAGCGGGAAAAATCGACTGACGTTTAGCCAAATGGTCCGATTAGATGTGCGCTATTCAAGGTTGTTAACCTTCTGGTTGGATATAAAAATTCTATTAATGACTCCGTTTGCCATTATTTCACATATTATGGATGGTTTCAAAAAGACAAGCAAGGATTAAAAGGAGGGAAACAAAATGTTTAACATCGCAATCGTAGGCTGTGGATACTGGGGGCCGAATCTGTTGCGCAATTTCAACGCCCTCCCGGACTGTAATGTCAAGTATGCCTGTGATGTTGATATAGATAGGTTGGCTCATATGAAAGTCCTTTATCCCCAGATCCAAATAACCACAGATTTTGATCGAGTGCTTACTGACGATAATATTGACGCAGTTGCCATCGCCACTCCGGTGCGTTTTCACTTTGAACTTGCAAGACAATGCCTCCAGGCCGGGAAACATGCGTTTATTGAAAAGCCCATGGCCTCATCTGTGTCCGAGTGTAAAGAGCTAATAGAGATCGCTGAAAATAAGGGCCTGACAATAATGGTCGGACATACCTTTGTTTACTCACAACCCGTAAGGAAAATCAGAGAAATTATCGATTCCGGCGAACTCGGAGAAATTCAGTATATCAGCGCCCGAAGGTTGAACCTTGGCCTCTTTCAAAACGATATCAATGTGGCTTGGGATCTTGCCCCCCATGACATATCCATCATTCTTTATACTTTAGAAGACATTCCCGTATCGGTTAATTGCCAGGGGAAGGCCCATATTCATCCTGAAATAGAAGATGTGACCAATATGACATTGAATTTTTCAAACGGGGGATTCGCAACAATTCAGAGTAGTTGGCTTGATCCCAATAAAGTTAGAGAGATGACCTTTGTGGGGAGCAAAAAAATGCTTGTTTATGACGATACCCAACCCAATGAAAAACTAAAGATCTATGACAAACGCGTAGAAGCACCTCCCTATTATGATACGTTTGCCGAATTTCATTATTCTTACCATTATGGAGATATGTATTCTCCGCATCTAAAGCAGATCGAACCTTTGAAAGTAGAAGCCGAGCACTTTTTAAACTGTATAAAATACGGAAATAAGCCTGAATCGTGTGGGCAGGAAGCCTTAAAAGTGGTTCAAATCTTAGAAGCTGCATCAGAATCATTAAAAATAGGTGGCGGAAAAGTTGAAATCGAAAGCATAGAGTTTAAGCCCCTACAAGTGTGTGTAGCTTAGAAAAGGTAATCGTTCAGCCACCAAGACACAAAAGCACAAAGAATGGTTCTGAATTATAATCTTTAGTGCCTTCGTGCCTTTGTGGCGTAACTATTAAAAAGAATTATATTATAATTTTTGGTGTTTTTGTGTCTTCGTGGCCTAACAAAATGAAAAAAATTGCCGCTGATGTCAAATTAGGAAAGGATGTAAAGATTGCGGATTTCGTGAACCTGTATGGGTGTGAAATCGGCAACCATACAAAAGTCGGACCTTTCGTGGAAATTCAAAAGAACGCCAACGTAGGGAAAAACTGCAAAATTCAGAGCCACACCTTTATCTGCGAAGGCGTAACCATTGAGGATAATGTTTTTGTGGGACACGGGGTAATGTTTATCAACGATAAATATCCCAGGTCAACCAATGATAAAGGCGAGCTTCAGAACGAAGAAGACTGGACAGTTGAACCAACAATGGTAAAAAGAGGCGCCTCCATCGGGTCGGGCGCCACAATCCTATCCCATGTTACAATTGGAAAAAACGCCATTGTTGGTGCTGGCAGCGTGGTAACAAAGGGTGTGCCTGCAAACACCATCGTCGCTGGCAACCCTGCAAAAATCATCAGATTTATTAATGATGTTCACCGCAAAGACGCGAAGTACGCAAAGTAAGAGACTCTTTTCCTTTTTCGCTGAGACGCCGACAAAGGTAAAGTTGTCTTCACATAAACTAACGACCAATGGATATAAATAAGCTGAGTAACACAATCATTGGATCGGCAATCGAGGTTCATAAAATTCTTGGACCTGGCTTGCTCGAATCTGCATACGAAGAATGCCTGTGCAAAGAATTTGGTCTAAGAGAACTTTCAATTGAACGGCAAAAACCTCTGCCTTTAGAGTACAAGGGTGAAAAATTAGATTGTGGATACAGATTAGATGTCGTGGTTGAACGAGCAATTATTGTAGAACTTAAATCATGTAAAGAAATTGAGCCTATACATAAGGCGCAACTTCTTACATATTTAAAATTGTCCAAACTTAGCCTGGGATTGCTATTGAATTTCAATGTTCCATTGATGCGTGATGGAATAGTGCGGATAGTAAACGAATTTAATGAAAAAATCGATGAATTCAAAAGTTCATAACTCAAATGATATTAGCGTGGAGATGCTGAGATGTCTCATAGAAACTTCATACCATTTGCCCGAAAGGGGCAGATTGTTTGTTCTGATTTTTCCTCTCAAAAAATCAAGACAATAAAACCTAACCTCTGCGATCTCTGCGCCTTTGCGGTGAGGTATTAAATCATGCGGGTGCCTTTTTTAGATCTCAAAGCACAATACGAATCCATCAAAGACGAAATTAACGCCGCAATCCAAGAAGTTTTGGAAAGCTGCGCTTTCGCAGGCGGGCCGTTCGTTGAAAAATTCGAGAAGGAATTTGCTGAATTTTGCCAATGCAAATACTGCATCGGTGTGGGTAGCGGTACAGAGGCGCTCTGGTTAGCACTTCTGGCCTTGGGTATCGGTCCGGGGGATGAAGTGATCACGGTGCCGAACACCTTCATCGCCACGGCTGAAGCCATCAGTTTCTGTGGAGCAACACCGGTGTTTGTCGATATCGACGAAAAAACGTATACCATGGATCCAAACAAGTTTGAAGAGTACCTTAAAAACAGCCTCAAACCTAACGCCTCAAACCTAACGCCACGGCCAAAAGCCGTAATCCCCGTTCATCTTTTCGGCCAAGTGGCGGATATGGATTCCATAATGCAAATAGCCCATAAACATGGGATTTATGTCATCGAAGATGCCTGCCAGGCACATGGTGCGGAATACAAGGGGAAGCTTGCTGGTTCCATGGGCGATGCCGGGTGTTTTAGTTTTTATCCCGGAAAAAATTTAGGGGCTTACGGTGAGGCAGGTGCCGTTACGACCAACAATGCTGATTTGGCTGAAAAGATCGCCGTGCTGAGGGATCACGGCCAAACAAAAAAATACTACCACCATAGTATCGGCTGGAACGGTCGCATGGACGGTATTCAGGGTGCGATTCTCAGCGTTAAGTTGAAACACCTTTCTAACTGGAACCAGACCCGCCGGGAAAAGGCGAAAATGTATAACAAACTGTTATCCGGGATAGACAGTTTGATTATTCCTTATGAAGAGAATGATGCAGAGCATGTCTATCATGTCTATGCGGTTCGCACCCAAAACCGGGATGCGTTAATGAAATATCTGGCGGGCGAGGGCATTTATTGCGGCATTCATTATCCGGTTCCCGTGCACCTTCAAAAGGCATATTCAAATTCAGGTATTAAAAAAAATGAGTTGAATGTATCAGAGAGAGTTGCTTCGGAACTTTTATCTCTACCTATGTTCCCAGAATTGAGTGAGCAACAACAAATGCAAGTCAAAGACAAGATCCGGGAATTTAGCAAATATCAGACATCGGACTTCTGATCTCAGACTTATATTTTTTTCCAGCTCATGTTTCACGAACTCACTTATGAACAACAAATAAGAATCAAAAACATAATTCAGGAATTTCTATCAAGTTAAAATCGTAATTTGAAGGTTCTAAATCTTTTTACGAAAGCATCTTTAATGCTTTCTTCAAAATTATGAAAAAATACATTTTAGCCAGCAAATTTATTTTTGGTTATCTTTTATTTGTATTAGTAGTCAGTGGCACTGCTAAAGCATCGCAGGTAATGTTTTTACAGACAGAAAAGGATAAGCCGTATCTTAAAAATCAAGTTGAGCTTGTTTCTAAATTTTATGGTTTAGATGTTCAATATTTAACCTTGGGTTCGAAAGGTGTAAATATACAAAATATCTCAAAAGACAATAAATTATTAGCAGTATTGATTTCTCCAAAAGCCCTAAATTATATCAGCCCTAAATTTATAGATGGGATCAAAAAAGAAATACCATTTTTAGTATTAGGTATTACGTCCAATAATATTACATCTAAAAATCTTATTAATTGGTCAGGGGGTGCAATCTCAAATTGTACAATCAACCCAAAACATAATGTCCCCAACATTTTAGCAGTCAATGACAATAAAAAAATCGCTCGACAACTTTCCGGTCAAAAAATTCCGTACCAAGAAATAGAGGGTTATCATTTCATAACCGTTGAAAAGGGTAATTTTCAAATAATTTTAGAAAACAAAAACAATGACAAAACTTACCCAATATTTTTTAAAACCAAATCCAATGGACGTGAGATCTTTCTTTCAACTAAATTACAAACTTCCCCCAAAAAAGTAAACAGAGTTGATCTTTTCGTCGAAATAGCACCGCTCTTTATCTTTCTAAAGTATGCAGGCGGGGATTACTGCTGGCATGCTGTTGAAAACTCAGCAAATTTAACTATTGACGATCCTTGGCTAACGAAATCCTATGGATATTTAAATTACGAGGGTCTTCTTAAGGAGATGGAAGCGCACAATTTCCACACGACAATTGCGTTTACTCCATGGAATTTCGATCGCAGCGAGCCGGAGGTGGTGTCACTTTTCCGTGATCATCCGGACAGGTTCTCTATTTGTATTCACGGTAACAATCATGACCACTATGAATTTTATAAATATAAAACTGATTTCGGTGATCCTTGGCCAGCCAAGCCACTCAAGATACAAAGACAAAACATTGAGCAAGCTCTCGCTCGCATGGATAAATTTCAAAATCTAACAGGCCTTCCCTACGATCGAGTTATGGTTTTTCCACATGGCATCGCTCCGGCAGAGACACTGGGAGTGCTTAAAAAATATAATTTTTTAGCGACTGTTAATTCCGGAAATGTTCCATTAGGTTCGCAAAAACCGTCAGATCCCTTTTTCGATTTTAGGAAGGTTACTTTGCAATTCGAAAACTTCCCGAGTATAAATAGATTTTCAGCTAAAAAGGTAAAAGATTATGACATTTTTATTGATCTTTTTCTGGATAATCCGATTTTATACTATTGCCATCAGGATTTTTTTGAAAAAGGCATTGACGCATTTAATAGCATCGCCGGGACAGTGAATTCGATTCAACCAGATATTGTTTGGCAAAGTCTTGGCAATGTTGTTCACCACTTTTACCTCGAAAAACTTCGTGAAGATGGCAACTATGATATTCTGGCTTACTCTAGTGATATTATTTTAACAAATAAGCATTCACATGATACAAAGTACATTTTACAGAAGGAAGAAGCGGGTTCCATTCTCGTTAAACAAGTAACGGTTCAGGGGCAGACTTATCCTTATAACAGTGGCAAAAGGAAGGTCTTTGTCACAGTTGATGTCCCCAAAGGTAAATCGCAACGAATTACCATAGTATATCAAAATCAATTTGATCTATCATCAGTTGATATTTCGAAAAACGATTTTCGCATAAATTTACTTCGCAAGTTTTCAGATTTTCGTGACTTGATACTGTCAAGAAATGCAATTCTGCAAGCTTTTGTAAATTTTTACTATAAAAGTGGGTTCTATAAATTTGGAATTAAAAGATTGCTGATTGTCTTTGCATTATTAGTGACAGCCGTATTTTTTGTTTGCTTAAGCGTTAGAAAACGTAGGAAAGTTTTTAACTGTGACGGTTTCATAAAATAGATCTCCGCATATTGTCCAAGGCGATGTATATTGACAGAAGATATTTTTAATTTCTTTGAGGTATCTTTCATACATAGATGACTCAATTTGCCTATATATAAGGCCAATCCACCACAAATTTCTCTAGGACTTTTGGCTTGAGCTGATCGACAAAAAAGCTTGGCAACAAATTGGTATCAAGACTTGAACCCTTTGGAATAGTTCGGATGTATTTCAAAAAATAAGTTCATAAAATTCTTGGCGGCTAAACAATTCAATCAATTAACTAAACAGACTTACATGTTGTATCATCAAGACATCCTCTTTGTTTTCTGGGTATCGTGTTGTTTTGGATAAACTATGCCAAATATCCAAGGAGGATTTTTATTCAATTGCTTTTTCAGTTACTTACTGTAAAAGCGTTTATGGACAAAAATGATATGCAGTATAATAACAGTGAGGTTGCAATTTGAATAAAAAGCATATATTATTCATAGTCCAGAATCTCTCTGTTCCAGAGGACAAAAGGGTCTGGCGCGAAGCTATAAGTGCTAAGAAATGGGGCTACATGGTATCCGTCATCTGTCCTGTGGGAGAACATTACACGGCAGGATATGAAATTCTCCAAGGGATAGATATCTATAGACACACTTTACCGGTTGAAGCCGCAAGAAAACTATCATATTTTTTAGAATACGGCATTTCTTTATTTTGGGAAAGCGTGCTCAGCATGAAGATATTTCTCAAAAAGCCATTCCAAATTCTGCATGTAGCTAATCCCCCTGATCACGGGTTCCTCGTAGCTCTTTTTTTCAAAATAATGGGGGTAAAGTATGTTTTCGATCACCATGACCTTTCCCCAGAGCTTTATGTGGCGAAATTTGGGAAAAAGGGCCTTTTTTACAAAGCGTTGTCCCTGATTGAGAAAATAAACCTGAAAGTGGCAGATGCCGTGATTTCAACAAACGAAAGCTATAAAAAAATCGCCATCAAGAGGGGAAGAAAAAGCGAAAATAAGGTATTTGTTGTAAGAAACGGACCTGACCTTTCTAATATTATCGTAACACCTCCTGACAGAAATTTCAGGGATGGGTTTGATTTTTTGGTTGCATACATTGGGAAGATCGCGAGCCAAGAGAAATTTGATAACCTGCTGCGCATCGCCAAGCACATCGTGGATGAAAGGGGATTGTGCAATATCAAGTTTGTTGTTATAGGTTCTGGCCCGGATCTTGATAAAATGTGCAAACTGTCAGAAGAAATGGGTCTTAGCAAGTATGTTGAGTTCACTGGCCACCTACCTTATGATCGATTGTTAGGAATTCTGGATCAGTGCGATATCGGTATAAATGTGGAATATAAAGATCCCTATACTGACAAGTCTACGATGCTCAAGATTATGGACTATATGTTGATGGGAAAACCCATCGTGCAGTTTGAATCAACGGAGGGATGTGTAACAGCAGGAGAATCATCGTTATATATTTCTGATAACGATGAAAAGGCCTTTGCCGATGCTGTCGTTAGGTTGTTGAATGATCCTTCAAGAAGAAAGAAGTTGGGAGAAATTGGAAAAAACAGAATTAAAAAATCACTTCACTGGGATATTCAAAAACGGAACCTGAACCAAGCCTACCATGTACTGCTGAAGGGAGCGCAGCGATTCTCATAACTTATTATGTAAAATCAAAAGGATGGAGAGCATGAAAATCGGTATTGTAGGATGTGGCTTGATTGCAGAAACACATCTCCGCATTCTTAGCAAAATCCGTGCAGACGCAGATATCTGTCTGTGCGATCGAGATGTACAGAAAGCAGAGGAAATGGCTTTACGGTGGAAAGTGGAGAGCACTTATTCTGACGTACACGAGCTGCTCTCAGATGCGAAGCCGGATACGGTTCATATCCTGACTCCACCTCCGAGTCACTTCTCTCTATCCAGGATGGCTCTTGAAGCGGGGTGTCACGTTTTTGTTGAAAAACCCGTTACTGAAACTCTCCCCGAGTTTTACACACTCTCTAATCTTGCGAAGGCGCAAGGACTTCTGCTATATCCGGGCTACAGTACTCTTGGCATGCCTGTGATCGTGAAAGCCAAAAAGATAATCTCCTCAGGTGACTTTGGGCGACTCATAGCCATCCACTGTAACTACGGCTGCCAGTCACCCGGTAATGCTATACCCTATGGTGACCCGAACCACTGGTCGTATTTCCTCCGGGGCGGGATTCTCCAGAATATGGCGGACCACCCCATAAGCCTACTATTGGACCTGATGGGACCAATAGAAGGACATCACATCTCAGTTGCGCGTCGGAATTTCCTCCCCCATGACTGTCCGGATCTTTTGCATGTTACCGTCAACAATCATGACCAGATCGGTTCCTTCGCGCTATCCATCGGTCATGGCAGTGCGGACAGGAGGGCTCATCTTCTGTTTGAGCGAGGGTCTATGGTGATTGATATGAGCAGAATGCTCCTCAGCTGCCTTCAGGGGAGAGGCCCTCACAACTTTATCAAAAAGGGATTGAGTGGGGTTCAGGAAGGGCTCGCATTTGTTAACGGGACTATTAAGAACATCACCGATGTCATCGTAGGGCGGTTACAAAAGGAACCCGGGATATTCAACGTGGTACACGATTTTTACAGATGCATTGACGGAAAAGAGGAAAGATTGGTCTCTAACCGGACTGTCGCATCCATAGTGGATCTTCTTGACAAGACGTGGGCAGAGATTGATTACCGCCCTCTACAGGAGCGCACAGGATGAAGATATTATTAACGGGCTACACTGGGTTTCTGGGTCGGCATCTGGCAATGGCTCTCAAGAATGAAGGTTTTTTTGTTACGGTGCTGCTTCACCGCTCTACAGTAACTCGCAAGGATCTGGAAAACGAAGTGGATGAAGTCCACTGGGGTTCCATTGATGACCGGGAAAAAATCCGCCCCATACTTGAGAAGGCTCAGGCCGTGGTGCATAGTGCCTGGAACTTTAGCTCACCGAATGCGGCACGGCCAACGCCAAACGAAATAGGTACACGAGTTCTTTTCGAAGAGAGCGTCCGAGCAGGTATCGAACGTTTTGCATTTATCAGTTCCGTGGCAGTCTACAGCATGGCGAACAGAGACGATTTACGGGAATCTGATACTTTAGCTGGTGAGGGGGAGGCCGGCTTTATATATCCCTCAGAAAAGATTAAGGTCGAAGAGTTTCTTCGGTCGCAGACCCCCGGCCTCACAAAGATCGGCATCTTTCGGCCTGGGATCATCCTTGATGACACCAAAGGCCCCATGAAGAAAATCATCACAATCGCTGGGAGGTCTTTCGCGATTGGTATCGGCAACGGGCATAACCGCATGCCCTACATCCACGCTAAGGACGTTTCTAATGCCGTGATCCGATGGTTGAAAAACGGTCAAGATAGCGATGTCTACAATATCACACCAAGCAACTGCATGCGCCAGGTTGATTGGAGCCGTAGCTGGTGCAAAATGCATGGGCAGCATGCTACTCCGTTTTTCATTCCTCCAAGCATTGTTCACCTCGGAGCTTTCGGAGCGAAGCTGCTCAAGAAGCTCATGGGCAAGCAAAGCAAGGGAAATGTTGAATATGTCATCAAAAGCGCAACCCGGGACACCTCTTACAGCAATGAAAAGCTCAAGAGGGAGCTGGGATGGAAAGATCAACTAACATCAAGTTACATGGTTTAATTTCATATTTGTAAAAACAAATACACAAAGTCCTTTCTTCTAATCGGTTAAATATGACCTTGAGGCGGTGCGTGAACAATAGATATCAAATCCTGAGATTTGTTCCTATGAGCGTAGAGCTATGAAAAGAGGGGTTCACTGGCTGTATTTTCCCTTCGTTTTTTTGATATCCATGTTTCTGCCCTATTTTACGTTTGCAGGCCAAGAAGTCTTCATCCTCACATATCCAACATGACACCAACACTAAGAAATGTTTAAAGCTTTGTGCTTTTTACGGGCTTAATTGTAAGGTTGTGCAAACCTTTGGAAAATGTTCAATTTTGTTCAAAACCAAGGAAGGCGAAATTTTTAACCACACCGGTAAGCTCTCCCGGACCCACCCCGGTACCATCTGCCGGAGCTACGGGGCACACGGGGCAGGCATGAATACATTGAGTATTTAGAAGTTTAAAGTTTGAGAATGACCCCAGAGGAATAGGCTCCGCATTCCACGGTGCAGGCGCTGGAATTGGAAAAAAGGAGGCATTTTGGCGGTACGGTTTTTCTAGTAATACGATCCCCTACGAAGATCCTATACACTGAGCCTATTCTCTTCGGAGTGATATTCTGCAAAATATGGCACCACCTTACAAGCATCATTTTCAATCTAATAGGCCACGTGGAGTAGCACCACATTCATCTTTATCGTCGTAATGCACTGCCTTACAATTGTCCTGAGCTCTCACACCTCACTTCAATCTATCTTCAATATTTTTACGAAAAGGTGCTCAGTTATGATTTCAAATCGAACCGATAACGCCAATCCCACCACGGACACAGCTGCGACGGTTTCAGAATCCATTACGGTAACATCTTCATCGTTCGTTTGGATACGAGCGTGCATGGGTTTCTTATCAGGGGAAACAACACGCAAAGGTATGTTTGCGCTTGCGGGCCAGTCAGTTGCAAGCGCGACCAACTTCTTGACGGGTGTCATTATCGGGCGGGCCTGCACAAAAGAGGAATTTGGCCTCTACATGCTCGGTTTCACCATTATGTTCTTTGTGATGAACATTCAGTCTTCACTTATTTTGACACCTTACATGGTATACAGCCCTCACCTGAAGGGAAGCGAACATGCCCAATATACCGGCAGCAGTTTCATCCATCAGTTGGGCATCTCTGCCCTGGCGATATTCGCCTTGACAGTATTGGGAGTGGTAATCTCCTTCTGTGATCGGCCACAGGGGCTTCCTCCCGTCGTGTGGGCGTTGGTCGTAGTGATTACATTTATTATGTTCCGAGACTATGCTCGCAAAATCTGTTTCGTCGGTCTCCGGATGAAGACCGCATTACTTATAGATTGCTGTGTTGCATTAGTCCAAATCAGCGGCCTACTCCTTCTTGCTTACCTCGGACTCCTCTCCGCAAGCCGAGCGTTCATGGTGGTTGGCATAGCCTGTGGGATTGCAGCGCTGGGTTGGCTTATCTCAAATCGTAAGATTTTTGCTTTGCGAGCTAACAAGGCGATTTCAGACTTTAAGCGAAACTGGTCACTTGGGAAATGGGTTTTCGCCGGCACTCTTTTGTGGACTTCAGGCATGTATATTTACCCGTGGGTCTTGTCAGCCTTCCACGGCATCAGCTCCACAGGAGTATGGGCGGCATGCATAGGAATTGTTGCTGTTAGTAAACCATTAACGCTTGGTATACAAAATTATCTCGGTCCTAAAATAGTACATTCATATGTAGAAAAGGATATTATAATATTCCGCCAGTTTGTATTGAAGGCTACCGTTGTTTTCTCGCTCGTATTAACTCCTTTATGCGCTATACTTTTGCTGTTTGGAGCCCGGTTGGTAGCTATCGTCTACGGTAATGAGTACGCAGGTAATGGCTTATTAGTATCTATATTGGCCATTGACCTTTTGGTTTCGCCAGCGACATTTTCATTTTCCCGCGCCCTGTTTGCCATAGAGCGCGCAGATGTGGACTTCGCAGTCAACTGGGTTGCTCTATTTGTTATGCTTACGATTGGCTTATGGCTGGTGAAGTCATTTGGCCCTCTCGGTGTGGCCTTTGGCCTTCTGTTAGGTGATGCAGCGACAGCAGCAGTGAAATATTTCGCCTTCGGCTTCGTCGTTCGCTCCATCGCTGCGAGGCAAATTGGATAAGCAACGCCTTCATAAAATACTCAGAGGCAATTCTTCGGAGTGAAAAGATTCTACGGGCTTTATTTACCTGCCTTACGGCAGTGTTATTTTTCAAGCGAAATGACTTGTTTTATTCCCTTCAGTAGCAGATCGATAAATCAGCAGAATATTTTGTAAAAGCATGAGGAGAATGAACTATCAGGTGTCGTTTGCTTTTATTAATGATCGATCTCTTTGATGTGACCGGCCTAATGTGGAAATGAAAAAACTGAAGATCTTTGGGTTAGTCATAGATTCTTATCTGAGGTATTATCGTACACTTTATATAGTTGGCATGAGGAGAACATGAAGATACTTATTATTTGTCCCCTATGGGGGTACTCAGGAGGTAGGGAGCAATATCTGATCGATGTTGTTGAAGAATTAACAATTCGAAATCACAAATGCTGTGTAGTTTATGCTAAGCTGACAGATAAACCTGTTTCAACTGGAACTTCAGCAAAAGTTATTAAATATAACATACCTAATCTCACCAAATATGAGACGAGTATGGATGAAAAGGACGCTGATTCACTTAGCTCAATCCTTGAAAAAGAAGCACCTGAAGTTATTTTCTTGAGTGATGTAAAGAACTTTCAAATTCTCAGACTATTGCTTGATTATGAGAAATTGGTCGCTATGGCACATCATGGGTGGCTATTCTGCCTGCGAAATAGCAAAACGCTATATTTTAGTAGGAAGATCTGCTCCCGTAAGCTGGGTCCCGGCTGTTTCCTGCATGGATGCTTTCTTGGAAAAAATCACAGTTCAACAAACACTATGCTTAATTATAACAGTCTGACAAAGTTACAACAGGTGGCAAGCATCTACTCTGCAATTGAGACAAATATTGTGGCAAGCAAGTACATGAAGAGTCTTTTTTTGCAACATGGATTCAGTCAAGAACAAATTAAGATAATCCCATATTATACAGAATTGCCACCTTCTTATAATGATGCCATAATCAACGAAGATTCCAATGTGCTTTTTTTGGGGAGGATTGAGCGATATAAAGGGGTGGATTTTCTTCTGCGATCCCTTTGTAAGATTCAAGTACCTTTTACTTGTAATATAATCGGCGGCGGAGCATATTTGTCTTATTGCAAAAAATTGGCCAAAAAACTGAGGCTTGAGAATTCAGTCAGATTTTTAGGCTGGCTTCCCAGAGAAGAGACAATACCATATCTGCAAGCAGCAACTGTTGTAGTGGTTCCTTCAATATGGCCGGAACCCTTTGGGCTAGTAGGCATAGAATCTATGGCACATGGAACACCTGTTGTAGGTTTCAATAGTGGCGGTATTTCCGACTGGCTGCAAGATGGAAATACGGGTTATTTAGTATCCCCAAAGGACATAGGCGGCTTAACGAATAAAATAGAGTATCTTTTGAGCAACCCCGAACATGCCCGTGAATTAGGCGCTGCAGGACGTCAGCTCGTCCAAAACAAGTTTAATAAAGAGGCTCATTTCGATCAACTTATCCGTATATTTGAAGAAACTTCTAAGAAATCAATTAAAACTAAACATTAGAAAGAAATCGAATGGATAAAACATTTCTAAAGGTAACTTATCTATCTATTTTTTTATCGACCTTTTTTTACCTCATATATCTTACTATCGAAGGATCATTAAGTGATATAGTTTATGATATCTATTCTAAGCCATTATATGCATATTCTATTTTGCTTTTTATTCTGTCCTCTATATTTCTTTATATCATTGTCTGTAAAAATAAGACTTATACTCCTTCGATCATTCTATACCTTTCCTTTCTGGCGGTCCCTTTATTTGGATCCATTGGTCATAGAATACATGTGGATTTGTTTGGATATTCCTTCTATGGTGTTATTTCTTTTGAATTTCCTGTTTTCGTATGGTCAGTCGGTACAACTGCTTTATTTGCAGGAATTTTGTTTTCACAACTTTTCACAAGATTGCCTAAACGTAATTTAACTCATTTGTGGGACTTTAAGCGTACATCTTTTCTTCTTTGGCTTTTTCTATTCGTATCGCTAACTTGTACTGTCATTGCCCTATTTAGAATTGGTTATATCCCAGTATTACACTCAGGTATAGACGCGGTAAGGATAAATTATCCTGATGTTGCAGGTAGATACCCATACAAGTTTTCAAGATTGTTTATCATTACAAGTTTACTCTCAATGGTGTTGTTCTTCTTAAATAATCATAATAAGTTATTTCTATATGTCTTTTTATTATCTTTATTTGGATTAAGTATTTACGGTCAGAGAATGATGGTCTTTCTTCCCATTTTTTCCTTTTTATTGATATATGTGAAGTTCCATAAACCTAATATAGTTCGATTCATTATAATGGGATTTTTCTTTTGCTGTCTTGTTATTATCTTTTTAATAGCTCAGGAGTATAGGGGTGGTCACTTACATAATGGTGTAAAGGTAAGAGAAAATATACTTTTACCCTTATTTGCTGAATGGAGTAGCTACTCACATGTAACTAATGAGATAAGACGAGGTGAGCATTACTTGAAAGAGGATATCTTCCTTGGGCCATTAACTATGATATTTCCCAGACAAATATGGGCATTGTTTGGTATCGATAAAGACTCAGTAATTAAAGAGCATAGCGCCCTTTATTACTATGGAGAACAATTCGACGACGAGTTGGGTATTAGAATTACTCCTATTGGTGAAGCTTATGCCAGCTATGGGATTTTTTATGGTGTTTGCCTTCAAATGTTCATTTTCGGCGTGATTTTTGGTGTTTTGGAGAAAATGTATTTAAATTTGAATAAATTAGATAGCAGACTTTGCATTTTATGCTTTTTGATTTCCCTTTTTATGTTTTTGCCAATTTCAACCTTAAAAATATATTTAGATCGTGGTGTTTATTTTGGCAGCATTTTATTATTATGCATGCTTGTAGGAACTAATCGATGCTTTAGTCGAACACCAGAATGAATATAACATTACCGTAGATCTCAGAAATAAATAAATGAGTATATGGACACAGATATGAATCCTGATGCCGTTTTGTCTAACTTTGAACTTTTGAGAGCTTTGAAAAACCGGTTAGATTTCCGATTTTATGATTTTGTCAATTTTTTTTGGAAACCGGAGGTGAAAATTACAGCAATTTACTCTTAAAATAAGGGCAATGGCCTATAACCAGGGTGAATATTAGCCCGCGAGAGGCTGAGTTTGAGGTGAACAACCCGGATTTTACACACCGGGCGCACCCATGCCCTGTTAAATTCCAAAGGAACATTTATCTGGGGTCACCACCCTATACGGTGGCTACCCTCAGGATTTCCTGCCCCGTTAAATTGCTTGCTACTTATGATGACAATATGTGTTAGAGCTTTGAAAGTATAGAAAATGTTTGTTATACGAATTACCTTGAGCAAATGTTCAAAGAACATATTTAATGGGGTGAACCTCTTGAGATATTGAATGCCGCCTGACGGTAGCAGCAATCGAATTTGTTTTTCATGATGTGTGTAAATCTGGCTCGTTTGGCACCGTCGTGTAAATGACTCAGACCAAAGTATTGTTCGACAATGTAACGTTTCTTCGAAATCTTTTTATTTCTATCTATTTCATATTCGGTCAGTTTCGCCGTTTGGGTGTCTTTTCTCATTATGCCATCTTCGATTTTATTGAGAGCCAGAAAGTCCCGGTTAGGTTTACCGGCGTATCCTTTGTCGGCAAATACTTTTTCAATTGATTGTTTGGTGTGACGGCTATAGACACTACAGTATGGGAGATAGTTGGTATCGTTAACAGAAGAAGGGGTCATGGTTGTGGCCAAAATAAAGCCGTGATTGGTATCGACAGCGGCATGTTCTTTAAGTCCGTAATGGGGTTTATCTTTTTGTACAACCCAATCCGAGTCCAGATCCCGAGAGAATTTTTTGGGTTTACCATTTTTATCAAGTTTACCTTCAGGAGAATTGCTTTTTTCTTTCAGTTCTCTGAGTTTCTTGTTGCTGACGGGCCGGCTGGCGGATTTAACGAGTCTGGCATCAACGGCGATGCCTTCATTGATAGTAAGCCCCTGCTTTTCGAACTGGCGAAGGATTTCTGAGTTGATTTGGTCCATGGCGTTTTTAGATAAGCGGCTTCTGAAGCGAGAGAAGGTGGAATGATCTGGAGAGGGTTTACTGAAGGACAATCCGAGGAACTTTTTGAAGGACAGTCGATCATTGATTTGGTTTTCGAGTTCAGGATCGGAGTTGATACGGAACCACTTTTGCAGCAGCATGCATTTAAATAGCAGCATGCATTTAAATAGCAGCATTGGAGGATATGCATCAGCACCTTCACCGCTGGTGCCTATGGTATAGTGACTTAATAAAATGGCTTCAATCCTTGACCACTCAATTGATTTATCCAGTTTCTCCATTAGCTTAAGACTTCGGTTATGTTTTAAAGAAGAGGCAAGTGCAAAATCGGCGAATCCTAAAGAGTTGTCCATTTTTTTAAAACTCATATCATCCTCCAAGTGGTTGAATTGTTGGAACAACATGGCACAAAATGGTGGATAAATCAAGTTAAATCAGCAGATTAAAGTAATTTTTATCGATATTTTTGGAGAAAATAATCAAAACAAACTGCACAGCTTTTAAGAGAAATCAAACCGATGGATTTTAGCTAGGTTGTGCAAAGGTCTCAGGTTCAAAACAGATGTCAGATACGATTTCGATTGCAGCTGTGGGTGATATAATGATGGGCGACTCTTATTACTACATAGGCAAAGGGGTAAGAAGTACTCTGAGAAAAGGGGAAGTTACTCATCCTTTTGAGCATGTGATGAGGATATTATGCCAAAACAATATTGTCATTGGTAATTTGGAGTCTGTCCTTTCTGATATCGGACTCAATAAATACCGATTGTCTTCCATCCAATACAGGGGCAAGAAAGAATTTGTTAAGTACCTTGCTGATGCAAACTTTTCAGTTCTAAGTCTTTCAAATAACCACATAATGGAGCATGGTAAAGATGCAATGATAGAAAATGTAATGGCGTTGGAGAGTGCTGGTATAATGCCTGTGGGGCTCCCAGTAATCCGCCAGCAGTGCGAACCGGAGACGCATATTCGCAATATAAAAGGAGTGGATATTGCTTTTCTCGCGTACTGTTTAAATTTGGAGAGATTTACTCAGGATATTGTTTCAAAGGTGGCTGATATTATTTCTGATGTTACATTTTTTAATCGACTTGTGGACCGGGTGGTGCTGTTACTGCACTGGGGAGATGAGTACATTCATTTTCCCTCACCAAAGCAGGTAAAGATTGGACACAGCCTGGTTGATGCGGGTGCCGATATCATATTAGGCCATCATCCTCACGTCCTCCAGGGCATTGAAATTTATAAGGGAAAGATTATTGCTTACAGCTTGGGTAATTTTATTTTTGATATGGATTGGGCAATTGAATTTCGTAAGAGTATGATTTTGATTATTAAACTAACGAAACAAGGACCAATTAGTTTCAACACCATTCCAACCTTTAGTAATAAAAAACATCAACCAGTCCCTGTCTCAGGCGAGGATTTCGAATCAATGAAAAGAGAAATTGACGATCTAAATAAGGAAATTCAGAATAACCAGATTCTAAAGAACGGAGACGAGGAAAGTTATCGTACAGTTGCTATTACAAATCTTACTAAATATAGAAAACATCTTCATGCTGTGGTATTTAAACAGCTCCCAAAGCTTCCCTTACACTTGTCAACTCAAATTATAGTAAAACCTATTATACGTCGTTTATTTTTTAACAAACTGGAGATCAGTTAGACATGGCTATAAGCACAAAGGTTATAATGGTTGGTCCCTTCCAGAAGGGGGATGATTTTCGCGGTATTTCATCTGTCCTTTCTAGTTACTTTACCTATAATAAGTTTAAGGGTTATTATATTGATTACGTTGCAACTTCTCATAGAGGAAATGTAAATCTGAAAATTATTGCTTTAGGGATTAGCCTAGTCAGATATACTTTTAAGCTTTTATTTACAAATACTAAGATTGTTCATATACACACAGCCGATTTCAGAAGTTTCCCCAGGAAAGGGCTCTATGTTCTTTTAGCTTATATCTTCAGAAAAAAAATTATTCTACATATTCACGGCGCACAGTTTAGAGAATTTTATACGTCCAGTTCAAAAATGCTTAGAGCATTGATCTCAAAAATTTTGGACCTAGCAGATACCATAATTGTACTTTCGGAATTTTGGCTCAAGTATTTTCAGACAATAACCATTACCCCAAACATACGAATTTTATTTAACCCTGTTGATGGGGCAGGTTTTGACTCGAGGCCACACGATTATAGTAAGAAAACAAAGGATGTACTTTATATGACTATGCTGTACGCTCGGAAGGGAATATACGATTTACTGGAAGCTATTCCCATAGTGATAGGAGCAGAACCATCTGCACGGTTCTTACTTTGTGGAGAAGGTGACATAGCTAAGTGTAGAAATATTTGCAAAGAAAAGGGTATTATTGATAACGTGAAGTTTTGTGGATATGTTACGGGTCAAGCTAAAATTGATAAACTTTTCAATGCTGATATCTTTGTTCTTCCTACACACTTCGAAGGATTCCCTATTTCAATGATAGAAGCAATGTTTAATGGATTACCAATTATTACAACACCTGTAGGAGGCATTCCCGATGTTTTTGTAGACGGGGTGAATGGATTTTTAGTTCAACCTGGAGATGTCGAAAATATCGCTAACAGGCTAATAAGATTATTGAAAGACACCTCGCTAAGAAAAAAAATGGGCGAAAAAAATGCTAATAGAGCTCGTGAACTTTTTGATGTAAATGTTGTAATGAAAAAACTTTGTCAACTATATAAAGAAACATTGGAATTGCAGTCCTAAACTACAATAAAAAAGGCATAGAATGTCATGCAGATATTAAATAAATTGAAACTTCAGCTCGTAGATTTCTTCCGCAAAACAGACGCACTGGAACTTTATAAAGAATTCCTTGAAACACAATGGCTGCCAAAAGAGCGGATGCGCGAAATGCAGTGGCAAAGAATCAAGGACTTGCTCGATCATGCTTATACGAACGTTCCATATTATCACAAATTGTTTAATTCAATCAGAATTAAACCAGATAACATTAAGTCGATAGACGATTTTAGCAGAATTCCGATTTTAACCAAAGATATTATACGAGCAAATGCAAAAGACATGTTAGCTACGAATAATAAAGTGTTTCAACCATACAAGAAAGGAACTGGTGGGTCAACAGGCAATCCCCTATTGTATTATATGGATAGAAAATCCCGCAGTGCTAATTGGGCAACTATGTATAGGCAATGGCATATCGGAGGTTGGACACCAGGAGATAAGATTGTTTATTTAGGAGGATCTTCCATCTACCCTTCAATTAATGCATTAATGAAGTGGTTTTATATAAGATTAAATAACTGGCTTTTTTTATCGGCTTTTGACATGAGCGATGAAAATATGAAATTGTGGCTTAAGAAAATAAAGAGATGGAAAGGAAGATTCATGCATGCATACGCTTCTAGTGCATATCTTCTAGCAAAATATTTAGAGTATAATGATATCAAAGACATTTCTTTTGAAGCAGTTTTCACTAGTGCAGAACCACTCTACCCTAAATATAGATATACGATAAAAAAAATATTTTCCTGTGAAGTATTTGATTTATATGGCGCTAATGATGGGGGTGGTTATGCATTTGAGTGTGAAGAGCATAATGGCCTACACTGTGTTTCTGAAAGAGCTTTTATTGAAGTACTTAAAGAAGATGGAACAATGACGGATGATGGTGAGATTGGCGAAATAGTATCAACAGACTTACTAAACTATGCAATGCCTTTCATAAGGTACAAGGTAGAAGATAATGCAATTTTAGATCCAAATCCGTGCAAATGCGGCAGACGGCTTCCACTACTGAAGAAAATACAAGGACGTTCACATGATTTTGTGACATCTAAGAATGGCCAAAAAGTACATGGTGAATACTTTGCCCATTTAATTCGAGGAATAGACTGGATTGCTCAATTTCAAGTAGTCCAAGAAACCCCGGTGGTATTATCCATTTTTCTTAAACCTGACCGTCAACCGTCTAACAGCCAGATTAAAAGGGTTAAAGACCTTTTACAAAGTAAGTTCAATGGTATGAATATAAGAGTAAATTTAACCGATAGTGTGCATGCTACCAAAGGTGGTAAATTTAAATATATTATTAATAAAACCTTAGAATGAGGACATTCCTCTGCGACAAGGCGTGGGGCATCAGCCCATTGAATTACTACAAATTAAATCATAGAAGAGACTAAAGAGGAAACTGTGTTTTTTATGCTGCGATTATGCTTTTTTGAGCTTTCAAGTACCACATCGGCGAAGCTGAATTCCTTGTTTATTTTTTTGAAACCCATATCATCCTCCAATCGATTGATTTTTTAGGAAAGTATGACACATGTTATATTTAATTACAACTAATAATGCATAATTAAAAGACTATTGGTTGTTTTTAAACGAAATATTATAGGTTATGCAAAGGTCTCTCCATCGAATAGCGTGTTCAGTGGAAAAGTTTGGGATATATTTCAAGACACCTTTATCTTCTGAAAGAAAGAGATGATAGAAATTATGATGTGCGTTCATTTTGCAGAAGCATTGAACTTGAAAATAAACAAAAACGTGATGTGACTTGTTTCGTCCGTAAGGAGGAATCATTCTCTCCACCAATAAAGCAGTTAAACGTTAATGGCGAGCCGTATCCATACAAAAGATCTGATAGTAACCTCAGCCATACGATGGATATTCCCGCAGGCAAGTCGCAGCTCATCGATATAGAATATGCGAACGATCTCGACCTGACGTCCATTGACATATCCAAGAATGATGCTCGTATCAATCGACTTCGCAAACTATCCGATTTTCGGGACATAATACTGTCAAAAAACGCTTTCGGACGCGCTTTTTTTAACGCATACTACGAAATGGGAGTATACAAGTTGGGACTTAAACGATTGGGAATTCTCTTATTTATATTTGATATCCTTGTCCTCTCTGGCGTATGGTATTTGCGTATATGGTACAGGAAACGCCGACTTTAATGGTACGTTGTTTAAAGCATAAAAAATCAAATAGTGAATAAGAGGGCGAACACATTATTTATTTAAAACTAAAACCAGCGGGTGGGACGGGTTGATTTGAATCTTCTTTATAATATTCATATGCTCCTATATCTGGAACCCCCTTGATCGGATTGCCTAAGTAGTCTGTTGTTAATCCCACATCTGTTCCTTTGCCTATCGCAGGACTTCCAGATTGTAATGTGAAGTCACCTGCTCCGGGGTTTGTGAATAGGGGATCTGAAGGTGTTGGGCTATTAGAATCCTGACTATAAACAGCTTGCCATTGTGCAAAAGTTTTGAATCCACCGCCATCGCCAGTTCCATCTTGGATTCTAAATGTGATGCTGGTTGTGTCATAATAGAGGTTATGATCGAACACATTCCCTGCGCCAACAATGTCGTCTTCTTCCTCGAAATCAATGACTTTCCCTACGTTTGCGCCCGTATCAACAGTAATATTATTTTTTACGAGATTGTTTTGTGCGGTTGGTGCGCCACTATTATCAAAATAGATACTTTCGTAATTGTCTATGATATCATTGTTATAAATTTTTAAATCGTCACAGGCGTTAAAATTATTTTCTTGATCGCTGGACTGACAGTTAATATAAATACCATTAAAGCAATTTTCGATTATGTTCCCATAAATATCATCAGGGCCATAAACTTGTATTCCCGAATCCCCGCTACCTCTTATGTCATGAATAAAATTATAAGAAATTGTGTTTCCTGCTGTATCTTCTCCAATACTTGCAATACCCGACCAAGTATAAGCATGAATCTCATTTTGAGTGACTAAATTCCCATCACCCCCATACTTTATTGCTATACCTGTAGAACCGCCTGTGAGCATATTTCGTCTAATAGTATTATCATCTCCTCCCTTATCTCCCCCCTCATAAACATTCCCAATATATATCGCTGCCCCCAAAGAAGATCCGGTTTCTTTGATGCTTTCTGTATCGCTTACAGTGTTATCTTGAATTATCCAATTATCTGAGTACCTGCCAAGATATATCCCGACAGGATCTGCCTCCCCCGAAGTAGGCCCGATATTCTGCACAGTACAATTTTGGACTATCCAATTATCACTATTGCAATTTGTATCTCCAATCCCCCATATCCAAGCTTGTTTTATGGTCAATCCGTCTATGGTAATGTAGCTTTTCTGATTTGTGGCTATTCCGCTTGTCCGAACAACAGCTTCTATCCCAGGGGATGTATAGTTCGTGTGAGGGGCACTTGCGCTATAAACATATAAAATATTGTGTAACCAATACCAATCGTGTACCTGATTGAGGTTTCCAATTGAATCTTTTTTAGTACCTCTTACCCCATCAAAATAGACGGCATGTGCTTCAGTTGTAGCATTCGTTTTCCAGACATTCCCACTTTCTAATGTCCATCCAGTAACCAAATTAGCTCCAGAAATTATTGGCTTATCACCACTGTTGTATGCCCCAAATGTGATGGGATCGCCAGGCGAACCGGATGATGGTACAGTAAGCTGCTCCCTCCATACTTCATCCCTTTTGAACAAAACTGAATCACCAGGATTGAAATTTGAGGCGTTAACCTTGGCTATGGTTTTCCATGGAGCAGACTGCAAAATGCCAGGATTTGAGTCGTTACCATTCGTAGCATCGACGTAGTATGTTGTAGCCCAGCATAGAGAGGACATGACTAAAACAGCTAAAATGGTAAATAAGGTTATCACAAAGAATAGTTTTATTTGGTTGATTGAATGTAATTTTTTTATTGGTTTCATATCAATCCTTTAATTCTTGAACGAGTCGGTTTCATTTGTTTTATTGGTTAAAATTGGCCCTGATGAAATTCGCCCTGGTTAAACAGAAAAATAAAAGGTTTAACTGGGTAAACCTTGCTTCTTTTCTTCGAAAAATTTCATTGGGTAAATTTAATTGGTTCTATTTGTTGTCTGTTTTTAAATCTGGTCGATATTTTTATACTAACGATAATGAGGTTCGATATCAACAGCAGAAATAGTAATGTTGGTAAAAAACCGAACTTCAGAAGGCTCCAACTCATACCCACCAGCGGTAACAAACTCCATCGCGCGACCATCCGCAAACTTTTGTGCCCTGAGATGAACTTTGCCATCGGCGGAGAATACCGATAATACAGGTGCACAAAAGTCCTTCCCACAGTATTGGTTAACAGAAAACGATCCCGGAATTGGCGAAGCAGCTTAACTTGCGGCTCTATAATGGACCCATAGGCAGCAGTGGCAATAAAACAGCCGCCACCGCCGCCGCCACCAACAGCACTATATGAGGTTGTGGTTGCTGGATTTAAGGAAGCAGTTCCAGGCCCTGAAGGATCGATGATTATCCCGTTTTCTGTGCCGTCCCCATCACCAAATCCTCCATCCTTGAGCTCCAGAGTCACAGACTTCCTATCCCCACTCAATGTAGCATGATCTGAGTAATCCTGCCATCCATTTGTCACGTCATATTTATACCACCTGGCACCTATCGGAGCTTCCCCGGAAAGATAGACAATAACCCTGGCAGTATCCCCGGCATTTTCGACCCTTATTTTGAAACTGATAGCATCAAATGGCATGTCATCCGGTCTGTTTCCGGTTTCAGAAATATCATATGGATCAACAGACTTTAGCGAGTCAATAGCCGTAACGCTTGAGGACATTTTGACGCACATTTTGGCATCTTGAGCCACGGACTTAATACATTTAATATCATTCTGATAGATATCAGAGGTTCCGTCCTGATCTAAGTCAACAGTGTCATCCACCTCTTGATCATCAGGGATGCCGTTTTCATCCGTATCCTCAACAGATGAAACCAGAGTTGTGAAGGAATAAGTTTCTGACCATTGGGATGCTTCGTCATGATTGTCAAAGAACCTGACTCTCCAATAATAGGTTGTGTCTGTATTTAAAACCAATTCCGGCACAATGAGCGATGTAAGGTTTGTATTGCTGGTTACATCAAAAACCAGTGAAGAGAAATTAACATCCAAACTGATTTGCCATTGGGTGTTTAAGTGGGTATCTCCACTGTCCTCATCAGAAAATGGCTCTGTGGTGATATTTAAAGGTGTCTCTACCTCGAATTGACCATTCTCAGGATAAACTATAATGGGTGAATCCGGAGGTAGATTCGACGCCGGCACATCGACGATGGTCACCGTCTTTGTGGCCGTTTCTATGACTCCACCATAGTTATAAGTTGCCTGGACGCTCACTGTCTGATTGGCTGACACTTCCAAAGTCGTGAGCCCGTTGCTGCTGTTGATAGACGCATAAGCTGAATTTTCACTCCAGGAGGCACTGCTTGTGACGGTTTGGGTGCTTCCATTGCTGAAGGAGGCACTGGCCGTGTAACTGGCGCTGCTGTTCTCATTCACCGAATCGTCACCGCTTATGGACAGACCGGTCAGGGTTACCGGAACCGGAACGTCTACGATTGTCACTATCTTTGTTGCCGTTTCCGTGATCCCGCCGTAGGCATAACTGGCTTGGACGGTCACCGTCTGGTCGGTTGACACTTCCGAAGTTGTGAGCCCGCCGCTGCTGTTGATAGACGCATAAGCAGAGTTTTCGCTCCAGCTTGCACTGTTTGTGACTATTTGAGTACTCGCATCGCTGAAGGTCGCGGTGGCCGTGTATCCGGCACTACTGTTCTCGTTCACCGAATCGTTGCCGCTGATTGACAGATTGGTCAGGGTTACCGGAACCGGAATGTCTACGATTGTCACTATCTTTGTTGCCGTTTCCGTGATCCCACCGTCGGAATAACTGGCTTGGACGGTCACTGTCTGGTTGGTTGACACTTCCGAAGTTGTGAGCACGCCGCTGCTGTTGATAGACGCATAAGCAGAGTTTTCGCTCAAATTCGCACTGTTTGTAACTGTTTGAGTACTCCCATCATTGAAGGTGGCAGTGGCCGTGTAACTGGCGTTGCTGTTTTCATTCACCGAATCGTCACCACTGATAGACAGACTGGTCAGGGTTGCCGGAGTGTAAGTCAATTCAACGGAATTTTCGCTTTCATTGTCAGAGGTGTCATAGGCCCTTGAAACAAAATAATAGGTGGTGTTTTCAATAAGCCCGGAGATGGTGCAGGTGGTTGCAGTGCCTTGCCAGGCCGGGGTGTTGTAATCTTGACCTGCCTGTCTGTAAAAGACGCGATAACCCGCAAGATCAGCGTCCGTGTTCGCATCCCATGCAAAGGAGAGGCTAAAGCCATGCGCAATGGTAGCAGGGCAGAGAAATAACCCAAAAAGCAAGAGAACCTTAAAGACTAATAAGGGTTCAAAATATTTGAAGCCTTTTGAAAACATTGTACAGCACCTACGATACTTCGACCTAAACTGAGCGTTTGGGCTCTCACAGAGTACACAGAGTACGAAGAGTGATGGGCGATGGACGATGGACGATGGAAGAACGACGAAAGATTGATATGCTTTTTCGTCCGTCATTCTAGCGAAGTTTACCCGCCTTCGGAGGGCGGTCGTCCGTCATCCATCGGTCACCTCAGCAAACTCTGTGAGAGAACCAATTGGATTTTCGCCGCGGAAGATGCAGCTAAGGAAGGTGCTGTATCTACCCGGCAGCCCGGCTGTCTTGGCTTTTAAGCTTTAGATCCGTGGCTTTGCGTCCCACCCTTTCAAGTGGTTTGCCTTTTTCGAGTAATAAAATCGTTACGCCACTAAGTCACGAAGACACCAAAGGCTATACTAGATGGCCTCCGGCGCGTTAGGTTAAAGGAGCGCTACGCTTTAGGTTTGAGGCAAAGACTTTTTCTGCCTCACGCCTCAAGGGGACGAAGTTCCCGGTCCTCATACCTCCAACGGTCGCAGGCCCTTGTGCCTTAGTGGCTAAATATTTTATGCAAAAATTGTGCAATATTATACCATTTCATGGGTTGTCTAAAGATATAAATAAGTTATGCATTCTGCCCTATCCATTTTCTTACTGTAAGGTCGAGAAAATTGCCAAATGATGTCCTGGTGTGTGACAATTATTGTCAAAAATTCTATGCCCTTTGAGTTAGTTCTGCGCCATATTCCCAATCCTTAAAATAAGTGTTATTCGAAAATAGCGAAGCTTACCTGCTCGGTCGTATGTGACCGTTCGGAATTTTTCAGTTTATCCTCATCGATTGTAAGATTTAAATTTGAAGGCGTCACCGGATTTTGTCCATATAAAACCGGCCAACCACCATCTCCCCCATCCATTCCTGCCGAAGAAACAATTGCCACAGAGGTCGATAGTACTCCGCTAAGTGCGTAACTAAACGGCGGATCGTTATTCACCCCGCGGATAATGTCACCACCGATTCCTGCCAGAAATTCCTGCCCGTTAATTATTCCCAGTGAAAAGGGGTCAAGTCTGCTCTTGACTCTTTTTTAATTTTTCTTCCAATTTTTTGATACGTATTTTGAGATGCCGATCATTTTTCATCCGGGATTTCATTCTTTCGATGATACTGCTGACGGAACTGTATTTTTTTAACATAAAAACGAGCCCTATTTCTTTTAGACAGTCACGACGCAATTTACGAATGAGATAGATCGCCGCACATCTTGGCTCATTAAAGGTTCCTCTTTTGGATGTAAAAAGTTTTTCGCGTTTAACATCGTAGTAATCACACACGCTGGAAATAATTATTTCAGAATCAAGGTATAGTTCCTTTATTTGAGGCATCTCATCACTGCCTTTGAGATCTCGATAGGTGGTCTTTACCCAATCTATAAAATCCTGAGGACCGAGCAACGATGAAAAGGGGTCAAGTCTGCTCTTGACTCTTTTTTAATTTTTCTTCCAATTTTTTGATACGTATTTTGAGATGCCGATCATTTTTCATCCGGGATTTCATTCTTTCGATGATACTGCTGACGGAACTG
>Ga0222626_1000391_pt1 | contig 26824 bp, 19 predicted proteins | sample AntAcemetageno91_FD_179862 | JGI IMG/M metagenome (GOLD analysis project Ga0222626, IMG submission 179862) | Saline water microbial communities from Ace Lake, Antarctica - #91 | ecosystem: Environmental > Aquatic > Non-marine Saline and Alkaline > Saline | place: Antarctica: Ace Lake | collected...
AAAAAGCCCGGAGGCGAAACGTATCAGGGAATTGGAAAGAGAACTTTATCGCAAAGAAAAGGCTCTGGCAGAAACAGCCGCTCTGTTGGTGTTGAAAAAAAAAGCCCAGGCGATCTGGGGGTGCTGGAGCGAACTGCATACCCACAAAATGAAATTCCTTATAAAAAACCAACATTCCACTATTCCATCATCCCATTACTCCTTGTGTGAAACAAAAAAGGTAGTCCTCAATAAACGACTGCAATTTCAGTAGCTTGTACAATTTCTGAGACGTCTTATTAACCACAAACAAAAGGAAGGGACAGGTATGAATGAAAAAAAGGGAGAGATCTTGAAGGTTGTTCGTTATCTGTGTTTGTCGTTTGTCATTGCTTTCGGATTTATGAGTGCCGGATGTTCGGATGGTGGAGGAGGCGGAGCAGTCCCTGATGCCCCGCAGCTTACAGTTACCACAGCGCAAGGGCAAGTCAAGGGCTATGCAGCTGAAAACAACACCTGGGCCTGGAAGGGTATCCCCTTTGCGAAGCCGCCGGTAGATGAACTCCGCTGGAAGGCGCCCCAGGATCCTGAGGTCTGGGAAGGTGTACGGGAAGCCACGGCTTCCTGCAGTGAATGCACCCAGTATTATACGTCATCAAAATGGGTTCAACTACCCAATGCCATCGGCAGCGAAGATTGTCTCTATTTAGACATATATCGTCCACAATCTGAAGAAAAAGATCTGCCCGTCTACGTCTGGATCCATGGGGGGTCGAATAATTTCGGGACAGCCAAAGATTATGATGGGTCGGTTATGGCCCAGACATCCAACATGGTGGTGGTGATTCTCCAGTACCGGCTTGGGCCCTTAGGGTGGCTCACCCATCCCGCCCTCAGAGCCGGTGAAAAAGCGCAGGATGATGCCGGCAACTTCGGCACACTGGACAATATCAAGGCCCTGGAATGGATACAGAACAACATTGCAGCCTTTGGCGGGAACCAAAACAACGTGACCATTGCCGGTGAGTCGGCAGGATCCCAGAATGTCATGAACCTCCTGATCTCACCCTTGGCCGCAGGCCTTTTCCATAGGGCCATATCAGAGAGCGGTGGTATGGTAACAGCTTCGGTTGAGGAAGGGGAAGCTTTGGCTAACAAGTTGATTGATGGACTCCTTGTATATGACGAGACTGCCGCGGACCTGGCAGCGGCAGCTGCCTATCGGGCAGGTATGTCCGATCAAGATATAGAAGCCTATCTAAGGGGAAAGAGCAACAAGGACGTATATGAGGTACTGCTGGCCGTTTACGGTACCATAGGAGACTATAATGCCTATCGAGACGGCACGGTTGTCCCTGGTAGAATTCGTGAAACAGTTGCATCGGGAAATTATAACCAGGTGCCCATTATCCTGGGAAGCAATGAGTATGAGAGCAAGGGAGTTATGCCATTATACGGTCCCGCTTACGGATTGCCTTGGTTTAATTTGATTGATGTTCTTGACGGAAATCAAACACTGGACGATGTGTTGCCAACCCAGTTTGACAAGGATCTATATCAAGTTACCGGATATTATGGCAGTCGTAACTGGAGGGCCAAATTTGTAGATGCAAGGGCGCAGACACTTAAGGGAGAGCAGGATAATGTCTATGCCTACCTATTTAAATGGGGCGGCCCAGGCTCAGGACCAACTCCATTTGATTTTATCTATGGTGCGGGCCATGCCATGGAGATTAGCTTTTTCTTTGGCAACGATACAAGCTTGTGGGGTTACTCATTTAGCCCTGAAAACGATACTGCCGGCAGGATGGTGCTCCGGGATGCCATGATGGCATACGTGGCGAACTTCGCACGCACCGGAGACCCCAATGGCGCCGGGCTGGTACAGTGGGACGAATGGTCCAACACGGAAGGTCAATCGAAGACCATCGTGTTCGACTCAGACCTCGACAATGCTCTGATAAGCATGAGGACCGAAGAAGTGACGATCCCGGGTGTCTCCGAAGCGTTGACAGCGGAGCTAGCTACCTGGGATGAGAAATACGGTGAAGGTACGTATGCTGCCTGGGGCTGGGTACCGTGGTCGTTCCAATTGTATACAGCGGAGCCTCTTACCTGTCAGCTGCTTACCTCCTTGGATCTCCCGGATGTCGCAATCAATTCCGCTGAGGAAGTGGAGGCCAGTGACGCCCTTCCGGGGTATTGCCTGGTCTATGGCAGTATCGAGGGGAATATCACTTTCGAGGTCAAATTGCCTGCGGCCGGCGGTAAATGGATTGACCCCAATATGTTGTGGTGGTAGGATTTTCCAGCTTAATTCAGGAATGTGAGGACAGTTGCAGATATGTAAGGCATATCTCAGATTTCAGGGTGCTGATTTTTTTGGGAACATTCTCAATATATCTCAGGTTTACGCAATCCCCCGATTTGATGATATCACACGCTTTTTGACCTGTTGATATATTGTTTTCTGTCAATTCTGATATCTGCTGTGGAAATTTGGTAACAGCAATTCATGTCTCCCATTGAAACCACTGATTTCTTGAAATTGACAAAGTCTGTTTATTATGACAGAGTGGTGATATATATTTTTGCGGCTTGGCCTTCCTTCTGTATTGAGAAGACCAAAAACTTTCCGCTCATGAGCCCAAATAGCCGCACCGGCCACCCTGCCGAACTTTAGGGACGAACCATACGATTTTATACGAAACATTTGTTCTTTTTCTATAACCGCCTACGAAAGACCCAGGTATTTCTGATGGAGCAAAAGAATTCAGGACGGTGACAATTGTCCTCCCCTGATTCTCTGGAGTTAAAACAGTGCCAAGAATTATGATTGTTGACGATGATGCCGTATGCGTTCTTTGTTTCCAAGCTAAACCAATAAAAGGATGGTGAAAAAATGGCTTCCCAAGAAAATGAGGATGGACAGAAGTCAAATCAGGATAAAGTACGACAATTAGAATGGCTTCTGGATAAAAACATTCAGACAACTGCCGAAACAGAAGATCCGTACAAACCATACTACGGAGACGTAACGGAATTAAACACATGCCGTTTAATCATGGATTCGGTGGGAAAAGAGACCCTTAAAGACATTTCGGAAGACGCCATTGATCTATTGGACACCTCTGTAGCAATCTATGAAGCTAATGGGGACTATGCATTCGGCATGTTTTCTTCAGGTTGGTGTCGGCTTATGGACGCTGCTTCTCGTGAACTCTGCCAGACGGATGATAACCGGAAAGCTTTGGACTGCGGACGTTGGCTCTGTCACGAGAACTGCTGGAACGACTCAGCAACACCAGCAATCGAATCTGGCCAAAGTACAGATATTAAGTGCGTAGGGGGCATCAATTTATATGCGGAACCGATTTATGCCGGGGGCCGCATTGTTGGCGTTATCAATATCGGTTATGGAAATCCTCCAAAGGAAGTTGAGCAACTGAAAGAGTTGGCGGAGACCTTTAACATAGACTTTAAAAGGCTCAGTGAACGGACAAATTCTTATTATCCAAGGCCACAATTCTTGGTTAATTTAGCCAAAAAACGGCTACGATCTGCTGCAAAACTTATCGGGGAAATCGTTGAAAAAGCACAGATCGAAAAGATGCTGAAAGCTCAAGAGGAAAGATTGCAGTTGGTTATTAAGGGCTCCAATGATGCACCCTGGGATTGGGACTTAATCAGCAATGAGCTCTATTATTCACCACAATGGTGGCGTCAGCTGGGTTACACACCGAATGAACTGCCGGTAGATGCAGCACTTTGGGAAAGGTTCATGCATCCCGAGGATTCAGAGCATGTGGATTCTGTTTTCTGGGGTGCTCTCAAGAGCGGTACTGAAAGCTACGAAATCGAGCTTCGTTTGTTACATAAAGAGGGTCATTACGTGCCGGTTTTGTCTCGTGGATTCATTTCAAGGGATGAATCTGGCAATCCAATTCGTGTTACCGGCACCAATATGGATTTGTCCGAGCGCAAGCAGGCAGAGGAGGTGCTGCGGGAGAGTGAAGAGAAATACGCCAAACTTTTCCATTCCAATCCTCAGTGGCTTCACATTAGTACACTTGAAGATGGACGTTATGTGGAGGTTAACGAAGCGATCAAGAAAATCACGGGTTACGAACGTGACGAGGTAATCGGTCGGACCTCAGAGGAACTTGGTTTATGGGCTGATTACGAGGAGAGATCCAGACTTGTGAAGGTTGCTCAGGAGCAGGGGGGATTTCGAGATCAGGAAGTGGCTTTTATAAAGAAAAATGGTGAACCCGTGTCATTGTTGTGGTCGGCTGCAATAATCGAAATAATGGGTACGGCTTATTTCATAAACAGTGTTGCTGACATTACAGACCAAAAACTGGCAGAGGAAGCGTTGCGGGAAAGCGAGGAAAAATATCGAACTATACTTGAAAACATAGAGGATGGGTATTTCGAGGTTGACATTGCCGGGAGCTTCACCTTTTTTAACGACTCAATGTGCAGAATGATCGGCTATTCCAAGGATGAATTAATAGGTTTGAATAATCGTCAGTATATGGATGAGGAGAATGCCAAGGAGGTCTTTCAGAACTTCAACTATGTTTACCGAACCGAAAAGCCCATCAAAGGAATTGACTGGAAACTCATCAGAAAGGACGGGTCGGATTGTTTTGTTGAGACGTCAGTTTCCTTGATCAAGGATTCAGAAGGTATGGCGGTCGGTTTTAGAGGTATTGCCAGGGATGTCAGCTATCGGAAGGAGATGGAGGAAACCCTCCGAGAGCGCAAGGACAATTTAGACAAGGCCCAGGAGATCGCCCATGTTGGGAGCTGGAGAAGAGACCTGAATAAAGATCAGGCCTATTGGTCCGATGAGATGTATCGGATCTTAGGGCTCACTCCTGGAGATCCACAAAACCCTTCCCGTGAAGACTTTTTGTCCCGTGTCCACCCGGCCGATAGAGAGCGTACTGCAGTGGTACTTAAAGACGCGGTTGAAAATAAAGAACCTTTTGACTTTGAATATAGAACTATCCCTATAGACGGCTCAGAGAGAATCGTACATGGACAGGGGGAGGTCGTGTGTGATGAGACAGGGACCCCTGGTTTTTTATTGGGAACATATCGGGACATAACAGAAAGAAGGAGACTTCAAGACCAATTCCAGCAAAGCCAAAAGATGGAGGCCATTGCCACCCTGGCAGGCGGTGTTGCCCATGAGTTCAACAATGCCCTGATGGGCGTTCTGGGGACCATTGAGCTACTCAAGTGGGATTTGCCTGAAGATGAGAGGAGAGACGAACATTTTGAGGCCATGAATGAATCCGGTCATCGGATGTCCCGTTTGACTGACCAGTTGTTGGCCTATGCAGAGGGAGGGCAATATCAACCAAGAGATCTGAAGTTGGATGATTTTACAATAGAAACCCTGCCGATTTTGCGACATGACTTCCGCCCTGAAATCAGAGTAGAAACACATTTTGAAAAAGGTCTCTCATATATCAGGGCCGACCATGCCCAGATGCAGATGGTCCTGTCTGCCATACTGGTCAATGCAAATGAGGCCATAGAAGATGAAGGCATTATCAGAATAGCTGCAGAAAACAAGGATATTGACGAGGATTTCACAAAACAGCATCCCGGTCTTAAACCCGGTTCCTATGTCTGTCTCACCATAGAGGATGACGGTGAGGGGATGGATGAGGAAACAAAAGATGGGATATTTGAACCCTTTTTCACCACCAAGTTCCAGGGTCGCGGTATGGGGATGGCCGCTGTATATGGAATTATCAAAAGCCATGATGGCTGGATCTATGTGGACTCAGAACGGGGAAAAGGGACTGTGGTCCGTATCTATCTTCCTGCCATTGAGGCAAAGGAAGAAGTCAAGAAAGAGGTGGAGAAGGTCGAAATCGCCATGGGCGAGGGCACCATCTTGGTTATTGAGGATGAAGAGCTTCTCGTGGATCTGTTCAGGCAGATATTGGAGAGACTTGGCTATCGTGTGCTTCTGGCTGAGACAGGGAAAGAGGCAGTTGAACTTGCGAAAACCTTTGATGGCCAGATTGACCTCGCACTTCTGGACATAAAGCTGCCTGATATGGATGGGGGCAGGGTTTACCCTCTTATCATGGAAGCAAGACCAGATATGAAAGTGATCGTCTGCAGCGGCTACAGCATACATGGTCCTGCCCAGGATATCATTGATGCAGGTGCCGAAGGATTCATCCAGAAACCATTTTCGATTGCACCTTTTGCTGAAAAACTGAAGGAGGTTTTGGAAGGGAAATAGGTGATAAAATCGGTCTGGTTTCCTTGTCAGTCGGGGTGAAGGCTACCTGCTATATTTTAGAAGGCCGTGAAACAGATGGCTGCAAAACCAATTGTTGAGTTTCAAGTGATTTTGAGATACTTTCATTATGCAACACATAAGAGAAGGGTGCTGAAATCAAGAAACATAATCTAAAAATCGAGTACTGTAAAATATTATTCTATTTCTGGCAATACGACAGGTTTTTTGTTGACAATAAGCAGGGTTTTTGAATATTTACTCATATTAAATTCATTATTCATAAAGACAACGTTTTATGAGGAGAGCATCCATGTCCGACGATAAGATGGCACAAGACTTGCTCTCTCTCTCTCTCTCTCTCTCTCTCTCTCTCTCTCTCTCTCTCTCTTATCCTACCCTATTTGTAATAGTCCAGCAGAAGTTCGGGCTCTTTCATGGCGGGGGAGGCAAATCTGGAAACCGCATTGGTTTCATTGACCGGACCGGTGCGGTTTTTTGGTTTCTGTGTCCTTATCTATTTTCGCGCCAACGGAGGAGAATTATCTAATGCTAGGAAAACCAATTTATGACCAATCGAAATCGATAAGAATAAAAGAATCTAAAAGACAAAAAGAAAAAATCTGTCTGATGGCTATCCTTTTAGTTGTCTGTTGTTTTTTAGCATATTATTTTCTTGTGGTCCTTGGAATCGCAACCGTTTTTACCCACTTCTTCTATGTTCCCATCATTTTAGCTTCGCTCTGGTGGAAAAGAAAAGGTTTGGCCGTAGCCCTGTTTTTGGCCTTACTCCTGATTTGCAGCCACCATTTCCTTCGAGATGATGTGGTGACTGCCAATGACTATTTTCGGGCTCTTATGTTTGTGGTTATCGGCTTTGTAGTTGCGCTGTTAAGTGAGAGGATTGCAAAGAAGGATGAGGCGCTGCGGGAGAGTGAGTCTGAAAAAAAAGCAGTACTTGACGGAATTACAACAAATATAAGGTTTGTTGATGAGAACTTAGAAATACTGTGGGTAAACAATGCCGATATTGTTTCGGTTAACAAATCTCTTGAAGAGATGATAGGGCATAAATGCTATGAATTCTGGGGTGATCAGGAACAAATCTGTGCTAATTGTCCGGCAATAAAAACCGTCAGAGAAAAGAAAACAAACCAAATTATAAGGCATTCACCCGATGGAACGGTATGGGATCTAAAGACTGAACCGGTTTTTGGCGATAGCGGGAACTTAGTCGGAGTTGTTGAAATCGCCCATGATATTACTGACAAATCACAGCTTGAGGCCCAACTCCAGCAAGCCCAGAAGATGGAGGCCATCGGCAGATTAGCCGGAGGGGTGGCCCATGACTTCAACAACCTGCTCACGACCATCATTGGGTATGCCGATCTCATGTTAATGGGCCTTGCTGAGGATGACCCGTTCAGGGAAAATTTGGAACAGATCAAAGGTGGGGGGAAACGTTCTGCCTCCCTGACCCGCCAACTCCTGGCGTTCAGCCGCAAGCAGATCCTCCAACCTGTGGTTTTGGATCTCAACGAACTGATTAAAGGCTTTGTGAAGATGCTTGAACGTCTGATCGGTGAGGACGTGGAGTTAGAAACCGCTTTGGTCTCAGGATTGAGGCGGGTGGAGGCTGATCCGGGGCAGATGGAACAGGTGATCATGAACCTTGTTATCAATGCCAGAGACGCCATGCCGGGCGGGGGGAAAGTGATTATCGAGACGGCCAACGCTGATCTGGATGAGGACTATGCTAAGGCACATGATGTAAGTCTGCAACCAGGCCCCTATGTGATGCTTGCGGTGAGTGACACCGGCACCGGTATGGACGAGGAGACGAGGTCCCTTATATTCGAGCCTTTCTTCACCACTAAAGAGGTCGGGAAGGGCACCGGGCTGGGCTTGTCCACTGTTTATGGGATTGTGAAACAGAGCGGGGGATACATCTGGGTCTACAGTAAACCCGGACAAGGCACAACCTTCAAGATCTACCTCCCGGAAGTGGAGGGGGAGACTGTACAAAGAAAAAAAGAGCAGACTTCCACTGATGACCTCACCGGTTCCGAGACTATTCTGATTGTGGAAGACAATGATATGCTCAGAAATCTGGCTCGGGAAATCCTTCAACTACAGGGATACAGAATCTTAGAGGCGGAAAACGGTATAGAGGCCTTGAGGATCGGCGAAGAGCACGGGGGTAAGATACACCTCATGATAACGGATGTGGTGATGCCCAAGATGGGCGGGAAAGAAGTAGCCGACCGGTTGCAACCGCTCCATCCACAGATGAAGGTGATTTATATGTCGGGATACACGGACAACTCCATTGCTCATCACGGCATTTTGGCACCGGAACTGAATTTTCTCGAAAAGCCCTTTTCACCGGAAATTCTGGCGCGTAAAGTTCGGGAGGTATTGGACAAAAAACAAGATTAAATACGTGCCACAGCAACGACTTTAAATTCAATGATCATTATCCTAATTTTGGGTTAAGCGGCCTGCGATACAAGTCACACTTTCCTATATTATACTGGAATTTCGACCCCCTGCAGGAGCGCAGAAGAGTACATCTGGTAGTTATAACCTGTTGGTGTCTCTGAAAAGGTGCTCTTTTTTTTGATTTTCGCCTCTTCTTTGGTCTTCATTCGCTAATTTCAAAATCATATCAAGGGCTGGAAAGGACCAATCCTTATAACCTGTGATATCACGATTTTAAAGGGCGGATCGAGGGCCGAGATACGACATGGGCAACCAACCAACCGCTAATCCAGAATTGCCGACAAGACCTTGAATGCCACCTTCAGCTGTTCGTTATCCGCTTCATCCAGGAGAGAGGTTATCATTGATTTCCTTTCTGCAGGATCTTCAATTTGAATAAAGCTAAAGATTTGACTGAGATCCACTTCCAATGATTCCGAAAGCTTTATCAGGGTATTAAGGGTCGGGTTTTCATTCCCTCTCTCGATACTGCTAAGATATTTCGGGTTGATTTCCATTTTTTCGGATAATTGTTCCTGGGTGAGTCCCTTCTTGTTCCTAATTTCCTTGCGAAAATTGGTTTGCCGTCGGCTTTTGGCCAGAGTACTCAGTCTTCTAAGTACCTTTTAGCCCACCGGATAAAGCAGCCGAAGTACCAAGAGCATCCGCTTTAAATCTACGTCAGGAATGGATTGAAGAATCTGTCTTATCTGAATCTCCACTTGTTTTCTATTCAGGGCCTCTTGCTCAAACCTAAACAACTCTGGCAGCTCAACGCCCAGAGCTGCGGCAATCTTCGCCAACAGAGCAAATGAGGGGTTCTGCTGTCCCCGCTCAATCTGACCAACGAACTTGTAATTAACATCCGCATTCTCGCCAAGCTCCTGCTGGGTCCAACCCTTCATATTTCGCAGGGCACGGATTCGCTGGCCCAGAGGAACAACCTCATTTTCTTTTGAATTTTCCATAAGCTTAATATATCGGGCAAAACTGGGGTTATAAACTCACAATAAACGGTATTATTGCCTTGACAGGGTTGATATATTAAGCTTTATTGGAACATCTGGTTGTACGTACTATGGAGATCTATTTGAAGATGTTTTAAGAAACCGTAGAGGCATTTATTCTTCGTATCTCAATCGTGCGATTTCCAGGCACGAATCGGCCTCATGCCTATTATGCAAAGTTATATGGTAATTATGCAAAGTTATATAGGTATTATGCCTAATTATATCAATATATATGTGGATACAGGTACGGGCTACGTAACCGGCACAATCCACCTCCTATACGCGCGCGCAACCGAAGCACAGAAACGCAATATGAAGGCAAAGCCGCTCTCCGCATCCCCGCATCATGCCGGGCCCTTGTTTGCCTGGTTGCCTGTATGCTGCCCTGGCAGATGATGGAGAAAGCGCCCTTCGTATATGTCTATCCATAAGGATGGCGCGAATTGGACGACTGTTTTGCAAGCTGAGACGATGGTGAGCGTGTGGTGGGCCTTTGATGAAGTAGTTATGTCTTATCTACGTTTCTATCAGCGCAGCGGATATAACATCCGAAGCACAGAGTGGATCTGCTTCAGACTTTGATCAGAGATGGATTTGACAATAGCGGTTATTTCGCTTTCGGCCTGTTTTCGGCTCAATCCCTCCTGCTCGAACCTGAGCAACTCCCGGAGGTCTACGCCCAGGGCCTCGGCAACTTTCACCAGTACCGCAAACGAAGGATTTTGCAAACCACGTTCGACCTCACCAATGTGTTGGTGATTAGTGGCCGCTATTTCCCCCAATTTTTCCAAAGTCCACTTCTTTTCATTGCGAAGGGAACGAATCCGGCGGCCCAATAGGACCTGAGCTTTTTCTACTGATTTCTCCATACATCCAATATACCCGTACAGAGATGCACAATAAACCCCCCGTTTCCGGTTATTATACTTGACACAGTGGACATATCCGTTGTTATTGTGAAACGTGTACATAATGAAAGCTTATGGATTGTGTAGGAAGTGTCTATTTATATCATGTCTATTAATATCATGTAAGGAGGCTACAGAATGAAACGAATTATGTTGATCGGGATGACGCTGATTATTCTTGCGTCTGCGTGCATGGCAAGCGCAAAAAGTCTTCACCCTGAGAAGTGGTACCAGGAGAAATGGTGCGACGCGAAAGGCGGGAAGACAGAGGTGGTATTCGAGGACAGAACGCGTTGCGATTGTCTTACCAATAGCCACGCCATTGAATTTGACTTTGGAAAGAAATGGGCTGAATCAATCGGGCAGGCGCTCCACTATTCGATTGAGACGGGAAAAAGGGCAGGGGTTGTTTTGATACTGGAAAAATCGGGTGATTATAAATACTGGAGCCGATTGAATACGATAATTGATCATTTTGGGCTGCCCATTGATGCCTGGATAACTACTCCACCAGGCTGTGAATTTGACTTTGGAAAGAAATGGGCTGAATCAATCGGGCAGGCGCTCCACTATTCGATTCAGACGGGAAAAAGGGCAGGCGTTGTGCTGATACTGGAAAAACCGGGTGATAAGAAATACTGGGATCGATTAAATACGATAATTAAACATTTTGGGCTGCCCATTGACACGTGGAAAACTGCACCGGCGGGCGGGGTTGATTGACAAGGGGTGAAAGGCGGTGCTATCCTGAAAGGGCTGAAATCTAAATACAGCTTTCCGGGTGAAGGCTGGCAGGTCAATTCTTCACCTTTCTTGAAAACCTTGAGATTCAATTATAGCAAAAGATTGCATCGTGTGCTGTTAGCCCATCAACCACCAAGCGAGCTGGCGGCAATGGAGCGCAGCGGAATTTCCGACCGAGTGCAGCGGCCTGATATATAGAGGTTAATCAAGAATGAATGATTGGTATGATAAATTTTTGAAATCATCCCCAGTGCTCTTTTTCATAAGCACTCTGTTCTTCCCGGGTTAATGGTTGAGAAGAGCAACCCGAACGGATAAAGAAATCTTCTTTGCCTTCAAAGTTGACGAAAACAGGCCTACTACTTCGCGATACCGAGATGCGGCAAATATTTTGTTTGTCGTATTCAGGGAAGTTGATTTTCATATGGGAGCTGAATTCTTTGCCGATATACTTCTTGATAACTTCGATCAGTTGCAGTTCAAATCCATCGATGTCCCGCTTTTTTAGGGTACTTATGTCATCATTAAGACCCAGAGCGTTTTGATGGTCATCAATACCAATAAAAAGATTACCGCCGTTACTATTCAGAAAGGCTGAAATGGTTTTTGCAATCACATACTCCAATGTTTTATTCACTGCTTTCTGGCGCAGGTCGTAACGGAGCGTGGATTTGAATTCAACCGATTCACTTTCCCCGCCAACTATCAGGTCACTAATTTCCTCATTTGCAGGTTCTGCGTGGGTAAGTTCAATGCGGGAATTTAAATGAGTGAAAATCTTCTCAGCTCGGGCAGTTAAAAACTGTTGATAATCATCAGATTCAATACCATGGCCTTTGATATCGATAAAATGAGAATTGAGAGCCATATTGATTTCGGTGTTCTGGTCGGCGAAGTCTCCGATATATACCGAAGGTGCTTTGGCTCCGATTTTTCGCTTGTTTAGGTGGGCACTCACCAGAGTAATGTTCATCAGGCTGTTGCTGTCAAGAACAGTTTTCCCTTTGAGATATGCTTTGGGGAAAAAGTGGTGATAGTTTTTGCTGTTCGCTACCTTTAGCCAAGAGTTGTCTAAGATCACTTTGCCGTTGTCCCGGAAATCTTTCGGATCCTGATAAGCCAACAAACATAAAATGGCCTTGCAATAACTATTACCTGCACTGAAATTGGTGTCGATAAGAGCCTGTGGTGAGTCGAGGTAAACTTTGATGTCGCTGTATTCCGGGCGTTCATCTGAAAGAATTTTATCGATACGCTTGATATCCTGAGCCAGACGGGATTCTGCAGAGCTTGAATAGCGGAACGAAAGGGACATGCGCCAGAAGAACTCTTCCAGATATCTGCGTTGTTCTGCTTCTGGTCTATCCTGTTTGTGATAGAAGAAATAGGCAAGGGGAACCAGTAGCGAGTCATAGGGCAATAGATGTGACACCGGGATGCGGTAGGTGGTACGGAAGTAATCGATACTGTCTTTCAGGGCAGAGATGACCTTGCTCCAGGTGTCAATAATATCCTGTTTATCAAGGGTGAGGATTGTTTTGCGTTTACACTCTTTGGTGCGGCTTAAAACGAGTGACAACACACTGAGAACAACGGTGCTGGAAATACTTTCGTATTTAATCTCTTTGAGTTCTTTGATAAAATCCGCCCACTTTGCCTGCATATCAAAATGCTGTTTTTCGTCATAGGTTTTTGCCGATATGATCTCAAACAAGGTCAAGGTCTGACCACCCGTATTGATGCGGGTAAATACCTCTATGGCGGAATCGATATCCTCTTTGCGAAGAACTACCGTTGAGAACTCATAGGTTTTAAAAGCGGTTGAGTAGTTATCAATTCTTTCAAGCTCCTCCTCGCTAAACCTATCCGATAGAGCCTTTGCCTTACTAAAGGAAAAGTTAAGCACGGCATTAAGGGAAATATATTTCTCTCCGGTGGGTTCAGCGCTTATCAGCTGATCGGCATTTTCGTTAATGTCTGTATCGAGGTTCACTACAATATCGCTGTAATCAGTGATCTTTTTTTCGCCCACTTTCTGAATCTTCGCTCCCAAGTAGGCAGCATAGAGTGAGGTGATGCGCTGTTGTCCATCAAGCACATACTGCACCTTGGTACCAACCGGCGTGTCTGGAATTTTCAGGTTGCCTACATTTTTAATGTCGTTAATGCGTTCATCGGTCTGCCATAAGATAAAGGTGCCGATAGGATAGCCCTTGAGAATACTGTCGAGCAGCTTGGCGGTTTTATCGATGCTCCAAACAAAGTCCCGCTGAAACTTGGGGATTTTGATGATACCTTTCTGAATTTCCGAGATGAGGTCAGAATATTTTTTGGAGTCGGGTTTCGGTTGTTCAAAGTCCATGTAGTATTCTCCTTAGTACCTTTCAGCCACATCGTTAGGCGCACCGGCGGGAAGGGTGATAGCGACCGGAACCCTTTACACCCAAGTACAGCGACGGGTTGTGCGTTTTTAAGTTTACGATTCTACCATTTTTATTTCTTCATCTGTTAAGTCATACAGTTTATAGACCAGTTTGTCTATTTGGCGGTCGGTGGCTTCTATTTGTCGCTGGAGGACAGTTTTGGTTTGAGGTGATTTAGCCTCAGCCGATTTTTGGTGCAGAGAGAGCATATGTTCTACCGAAGTCGCGATTTGCCCATTGAACTCTTTTTGGGAGATCTCTTTAAGGTTCTGAGTAGGTATAGGGATTCTTTCAATGAATTGCTTATTTAGGGCCATATATCCTCCCCTGAATGGAGTACTAATAAGACGAAGGAAAAAGCTGGATAATTTGGAATTTAGTATGCCAAGCAAGGAGAGATATGAAATTCCATCGTCAGGCTTAATGGAAATCCCATAACCTCCGCCTCCACCTCCACCGCTACCAACAAAGAAAAAATCGCCATTAAAATCAGGTGAAAAAGTCGCACCTGTTGCTAAAGAAGGAACTAGGATTTTAGGGCTGTCCAATCGAGTGTGATTTTTTCGATAAACGTATCCATACCAACCAGAAATTGGCATGTTTCCCTTATTTCGCTTTGATAATCGAGATTTATTCTCTTCAATATAAGCCCATGTCAGGGGGAAATCTCTCGCATAATCAGAAGGGTTAATGAGTATTGATTTTCCGTTAACAGTCTCATATGGAAAAACCAGGCGTTTGGTCAAATCTGAGAGATGATACCTTCGAATGTTCACCGAACCTTTAACAAATCGTTTCAAATGAACATGCTCAAATCGATGCATTTTTCCGGTTGCCTTTGATTTACAAATAACCTCTTTCCCTTTTCTCTCCATCTGTTCAAGTATATATACATCATCAGCATCAGTTTGAAGTCCCACAAACAGGTGTGCTATGTCGCCCAGTTTGTCAGGTATCCTGTTTAACTTTTCAAAAAGATCAGATCCATGTCCTACAATAAAATTCCAGGTTTCATTGGTAGCCTTGTCGCAGTCAATCCTGCCTTGTTCTATCACCTCCCCTGATATCCAATCTGTCAGGTTGTGGGCTTTTACAAAATTGAAGTGTCGTTTTCCCGATTTATCGAGGAACAGCAAACAGGTGTAGGTAGTCGCTCCAGAAAAAACCTGTTGGTCTCCAAAATGAATAATTTTGGACAAATGGTTTCCTGAAGTGACCTTCATCCGCAATGCAGCCCCGTATTGTGCTTCAAAGAACTTATGAGGAAGGATAAATCCTAAGCGTCCTTTTTCATTGAGCAAGCTTAAACCCTTCTCGACAAAGACAACGTAGATGTCATAGTTTCCTTTGCTCGCAGAATCATACCTGATTTTGTAAAACTCTACCTCAACTGGTGCCCATTCTTTCATGGCTTGGATTCTTACGTACGGAGGATTCCCGATCACGGCATCGAATCCGCCATTCTTCATAATATCCTTGAACTCATCCTCCCAGTCAAAGGCGTTAATGCGGTACATTTCCTCATCATCGAAGAGATTTAACTGTCCATCATAGAAATCAGAACCAATCAGGGAATTACCGCATTTGATATTGTTGCCTAAATCAGGCAGGGCACGTTGTTGAAACAAGGAAAGCTGGCGTTGGATTGTCTCCTCATCCTCGCCTTCCAGGACTTTGAGCAGTAGTGATAGCTTTGTCACCTCTACGGCCTGGTGATCGATATCAACCCCGTAAATATTGTTCAGAAGGATTCTTTTCCGCTCATCGGTTGTCAGCCTCCAGTCATCACCCGATTTCTGATACAAACAGGGATTCTTGCCCCTTGCCCATTTGAGCGGATCATCCTTTACATATTCGTCACGATGCCAATCCAAGAGGTACTGGTAGGCCCCGAGCAAGAAAGAGCCTGATCCACAAGCAGGGTCAAGTATCTTGAGTTTCCTGATACCACCACGAGGCCCCGGTTTTTTTCCTTCAACAAGCTTTCCGACAGTTTCTTTAACGATATAATCAACGATGTAGGTGGGGGTGTAATATACCCCTCCAGCTTTCCTTACCTCTGGCGTGAATTCAATGACTGCACGATGTGCCGGAGTAAGGCGAATGACTTTTCCGAGAAATTGTTCATATACCTGCCCAAGAATGTCGGATGGAAGGACAGAGAATTCATAGGGGCTGTCAGGGTAATAGAGATTCTTGAGGATATCCTTGAGTACCTTATCATCAACAGTCAGATCAGGTGTGAGTGCATCAACGTCATTTGGTCGCCCCTTTTCTGCCTGAAAATAGAACAGGCCGGAATTGTACCGCGCATCAGCCTCTCTAAAAAGCTGGAAAAGGCGTTTGTAGACTCTTTCTCCGTTTTGGAGAGCCATAAGTCTGCCATAGGTCTCAACCCCTCGGTCTTCACAAATCCGAAGAAAGATGAACCTGTCTATTGTCCGCTGGACTGAAAAATTGATTTCCCTTTGGGAAAGATTCGGGTTCCGAAGGGCGATATTTCTCGCAAGGAGTTCACGCCAGCGCTCGATTTCTGCCAGAAACGCTGTGTCAACCTCAGCCGTCCCCTTTTTCTTCCTTTTCGAATCAACATATTTGTCAAAAGACCCCTTCAGGATGGCATCATGGGAAAATATTCCGGCTATTTCATCCCATTTATCTTTGTAATCCGTATACTTGAGGTACATGACGCGGGCATTTGAAGCCTTATCTGTTTTAATTGGCTTTACCCGGCAATCATAAACAGCGAATTCTTCAAAGTCTGTGAGGATACTGAGCGGAAGCTTGGCGCTCCACGCATAGCGACGCAGTTGATAGGAAGGGTGGGTATCTTCCCTGATGTTGACAGATGGCTTTTTGGCTTCCAGGAAGAATTTACGGGTGCCGCCAATACGAAAACAATAATCTGGGGCTTTTGTGACACCGCCGACCTTGACAGCATCTTCGTGGATGACCTCTTTATAGGCTTCGGCATAGCCTTGTTTATTGGTTACATCCCAGCCCAGCTCTTCCATCAAAGGGTTGATGTATTCGAGTCGAACCTGAGTCTCGTTGTACGTCCCCTTTTTATAGGAATCGAGGTTGTAATCGAATCTGTCTGTCAACTCCAATATCCTGGCGGGCGCAGGCATAAAGACCTCAAGTTTTAGGAATTGTTTGTTTGATGAGAACGATGATAGTACCTACGGGGTGAATAGTTCAAGTTTTTTTAACGGGCAGTCCGAAAATGTAGGATGGGGTGGGATGCGGGAAGCGCTTTTTGTTGTTTACGCGCTGTATTTTGCAGGTTTCAGCTATCTTGTTATTTAGCCCTTGGCACATATTCATCTATAGCTACACGACCTTCAACTCCTTCGTATATGGGTAGTTTAGGACGCTCAACCGTTGATTTTCGAAAGCAGTACAATGGACAATCGATTACCACACATCGGGAGGGCTGTTCCGTGGCCATGCACCACCGGCAATAGGATCTAATGGCCTGTGACCTCATTTTGGCATCCTGCTTACCCTCCCCGCTTCTGAAAGGGTACAAGGGGCAATCGACGTGAGGACACGTACGGACCTGTGAATAAGACCACGCTGCACAATTCAGGCACCTTTCCCGAATAGCCCGCCTCCGGTTTAACTCGACCGTCTTATGTCCACCCTTACACTGTATTTGAGTTTTAACACCCATTACGGTATACCTCGTTTCTTTTCAGGCATTCTTTGCATTTTCAAGGAAGGACTCGGCCCTCGAAGACGGCTTTAATTCCATGAACTGCGAGGAGATCTTTCCTCCGCATTCTTTTGCTCGACAGTGTTTTCACTTCATCAATTCGATATTCAACGCCGCCGACCGCCGCTTGATGCGGTTTATCCTCGTCGTAAACCAATTCTACCCGCCCGATGCTCCTTGAATCGATGATCCATTTCCTGATCCGGGTTTCAAAAGCACCTTTTTTCCGGTCCTTACGCTTGATCACGAGCCGGGCTTCATCACGCGGAAGTCGGCTCCATTCCCCGGAGTTTTCCGCCCACAGTCTCTGGAGTTCATTAGAAGATGTGCAACCTTCGATTTTCTTTAATGCCTGATCGAGCACGTCAGTAACTCCAATCAAGTTCAGTGTTTTTATTTATATCCGACCCATTGTCTCCATTGTCTCCATTGTCTCCATTGTCAATCATTTCAGCATGTTCAGCGCGGAGACTTCTGTTTTGGTTTGTCTCCGAAGTCTCCATGCCTCCGTTACCATCTTCCTTTGTTGGAGACTTTGCAGACTTTGCGCATAGAATGTCTCCGTCTATAACTGTTTGATTTTCTTCATTTTGGAGACTTTGGAGACTTTGGAGACTTCTTTCTATTAAGGAGTTTGTTTTTTCATCCCATTGGAGACATTTAATGCTTTCTTTTCCGTTTACATTGTGTTTTCCCTTCGCAATTGTTAACCCGCACCGCCGTAATATCGCACCCATTGCCTTCGCTGATTTGACCTTTTGCTCCTTCCGGCATTTCTCATTAAACCGCTTCCAAATATAGCCAATGCCCAACTTTCCGGAATCAATATCCGAACTTATGGCGTCCAGGGTTTTGGCAAGGTGGATCATCTGCTCTGTGACCTCAAACAGTACTGGAGCATCCTCGTCCGTTAACAGTTCCATCGCGGCTATGATATGCCCCAGATAGAACTCGCTGACCGCGATCCCCTTCTGGATATCTTCCTCATCCAGGACGGACCCCGGCTCCTGACCCCTGGAGAACACATCCATCAAGTAAAGGACACCGGCAAACCTCAAAGCATATCCAACCAGCTTTGGAATGAATCCCCGCACAATCGGAGGGAGATCCCAGGACAACATGTAAAGTTCATTTCGCCAATTCAGAAAGAGTTCCTGAGCAGCCTGGCCGAGACATAGGCCTTTCTTTTCCTTTGCAGCCTGGAGGCTATCAGACCACCGCATGACCGTTCTGAGAAGAGACTCCCACTCTTTTCTGCTGTCATCTGACCATGCCTCGGCTGTGAGCGGATAGAACGCTGAACCTTCGTACACTGGCAGGAACCGGAATACAGTTCCATCCACAAGATAGACGCCGCCGTCTTCACCGCTGAAGCACACAATCCAAATAGCAGGTTGTATCCCGCCGAAAATGCTGATCCTTGCTCCCCGTAGCCAAATCGTTTTTCCAACCCGGACTATCCTCGCTGGCTTTCCATCGTGGAGGTTTATCCAGGACTCGCGATCTGACCCCTTACCCCCTTTGTATTGATTCTGGCTGCTAAGGAAGGCTGACACTTCATCCATGATGCACACCTTCCCCCCGTGCCCGGAGTGATCTTCCCGCAGACCCTCCAACGTCAAATCTGTGACAAAATACCCTCTTGGCCTTTGTGGAGCCTGACCCCTGTTTTTCTTTGGTATAGCCAACCACTCCTCCAGTTTTTCCTTGTAGGCTTCATCTGCTTTCGTCTGAGCATCATATAAGACCTCACACAATGCCCTCGCGGCCGGAGTTTTCCCCGCCCCACTGTCCCGAATATCGGACAACCAAAATATCAAAGGCTCCATCCATGATAGCTTAGGAGAAACGGAGACGATGGACCCAACCATGGAAGCGAAAATCGCAATCGCTGCGCCAGGCAGCGACGTTGCGCTTGTGGCGCAGGACCTGGCCAACTGTTTCAAGCTGTCTGCAATTCCGGCAGGAAGGACCCCCCACGGAAAGGGACCTCTTGGAAATAACTTTTTTGCGGCCGCTCCTGGATCTTCTTCCGGCTCCCACAATGGACACTCTTCAATCAGCCTATTTAGTTCTTTCTTTGTTCCGCCGGCTTCGATCCAATCGGACACGTCACCCTTATCAGGGAGACCCGGCAACTCAAGAATGCGAATTGACTTGGCGACACCCTTTAGGCTTTTAGCAATCTTTTCAACATGGTCATGGCCTGCGTCATCATTATCCGGTATAAGTACCGCATCTTTCCCGGCTAAAGCCTTGTTGTATTCTTCCCGCCACTTCCCCGCGCCTCCTGGGCACGTTGTCGCCGCCATTTTGAAATTTCCCCGGATATTATCAACATCCTTTTCACCTTCCAGAATTAGGACTAAAAGAGCCTTGAGCACCTCCGGCAACCGATAAAGAACCCGCCTCACGCCTTGTAGATTCCGCAGCCACCCGCCTTTTCCGTCTGGCCTGCGCTGCTTGAAATCTTTTGGCTCATACCTGACTACCTGGAAGAGAAGATCTCCCTTTTCGTCCGTGTAATCGTAGGCCGTAACTATCTTGGATTTCTTGCTACTCGGTGACTTCCCAGTTGAGGACTTGGGGGACCCGGAAGGAAGGATATTGAACTCCTCAGCGATCCCTTGGAGAATTTCAGGGAAGCCGGAGACACCTTTAAGGAGACGATAAAACGTGAAGGCATCGCCTGAAGCCCCGCAGGCAAAACACTTGAAGAGACCCTCTCTGCCGTCCACCGATAGCGAAGGCTTGTGGTCATCGTGAAACGGACAGAGGCCCGTGTATTGATCACCCTTGCCATTCTTAAGCTCTACAAAATGCCCGTAAAAATCTGGCCAACGGGCATCGAAGTGCCGCTTGACATCTTCTTTTTGGATAGTTAAATTCATTGAAATCACCTGTTTTTATTGTTTGCGGCCTTCCTGGATGGACCTCCGGGAAGGCCTTTTGTTATCCGCCAAACTCCAATTTTAAACCTTCCCATTCTGCATAGTCGGCATAGAAGAGAAGTAGAACCGGCTCAATGTACGGCTGCATTGTGTTTGTCTTGAAACTCTCTTCCCATTCACGGACTTTAGGTTTTAGCACTGTGAGAATCTTCTCCATGAAACGCTGTCTATTGTTGGAGCTGCTTTTCATTTTCAGGAGATCTGCCAAATACTGGAGATACTCATAAGCTGGCATCTGTGGTTGAAATAAATTTAGTTGCTCCACCTGTTCACCCTCCGACCCTTGAAAGTAACTGTTGAAAATCTTCATCCACCATTGTCAATATTTCATCCTCTGCCATGCCTGTTGTCTCAATCAACCATTGGAGAACACCCATTGAATGAAGGACATCCCGCCTGAAATCCGTCAAGTTCATCACCTCCCTTTCTAATTGGATGCCCTGTCCCGAAGCCATTCAATCAGACACGAAACCGGATAAATCACCTTTCTCCCGACCGCCACCCGCCCCGGGATACCTTGCCCTAGGCTGTCTAAATTCGCGCAAGATTTTGCTGAAATCAGCCCGCCGGTAAAACGCCCGATCTCGACCCGGGCGACAACCGCCGATGGCCACCGATCTGCCATCTCCTGAAAAATGTCTTTTTCCATTGTGTTCTCCTTCAATTAAATTTGTGATTGACTTCAAAAATATAATAAGCCTTTAGGTTCTCATAGTCAATCTAAATCATTGAATTTACTAATGTTTTTGGGTTCCATCTTAGATAGTACCCAATTTTTTCACAAAAAAAAGCCAACCACCCTGTGAGGGAAATCGGCTTTCGGAAAAAACATATTCGAATATTTTAAGCTATAAGATCTCTGGCCATACCTCGTTCAATATTTTTTGTCGGATATGATCTTCTTTGTAGACTTTCTTGGGATTCTCTTTTCCTAATTCATCTTTAAGCAGCCTCTTTCGCACTGCCCGCGCTATACTCCGTTTTGATTTAAGCCGCTTAGATACCTCTTTAGCGGCCTGAATTACATCTTGATCTAAAACATAACCTTTGTGTTTTACGCTGCCCGTTTCTTTTCCCCAATCGGAGCCTTGCCACCCATCGCTTTGCAACCGTTCAATAATTTTCCCTGCCTGGAATAATGCCTTCATTATGGCAAAATCAAATTTTCCATTATCTTCTCTTGAGAATTCTGGATATATAATTCCCCCTGATGATGGGTCGCGTGTAGCCTTGACTGAATTATAAAAAAGTATTAACAAAACTGTAAATTCGCTTTCAAATTGCTGTGTATCTTCACTGAATTCAAATTCCGGATCAAGCACATCTTGTTTCTTGATATAAACAAGCGCACCGTCTAACATAAGTGAACGGCCAGCCTCTAAGCTTGCCAGCAGTTGTTCTCCGCCTCCAATTTGACAAAGCATTGAATAGCATTCAGAGAACGTGAATGCGCCTTTCCCCCTTTGCAGTTCCGGTGCAGCTTCGGATCGGAATTCTTTTTTCCCTGCATGGTCAATCAATAGCAACTCCTGTATTGCCTTCATCAGAAGCTTAAGTTTTTCAGGATAGGGAAAGCTGTTTGCAGGCGTTTTTATCATAAGGCACCCTCTTGCCCACTGTTTGTTAACCCAGGGAAGACGTGACAGGGAATCACGCCTTGTCGGTCTGCAGAACCTATCCCCGGAAACTGTTTATTCTTCGTTGTTGGCCCGCAGCTTGACCACCTTGGACTGCACTTCTTCCTCTGTCTCTGGCTCTTCTAAGGTCTTGACGGCCGCCTGCAGTGTATCCGGTCTCAAATGGCTATACCTTTGTGTCATAGAAAGGTCACTATGCCCCAGCAACTGAGATACCACATAAAGGTCAATACCGCGTGCCACCAACCTGGAGGCAAATGAATGACGCAAAGAATGAAAGACTAATTTATCTTTCCGGCTCTTGATGCCATCATTCCAGCCCAGGTCGTTGACCTCTCTATCGAAAGAGTTTGATATCTCCGTAATCTTTTCACCTGTCCGGCTCTTGAATACCAAACCATCCTTTGGCAATCCCTGGAGCATATCAACTGTTCTACCAGTCAAAAAGACAACCCGATCCTTCCCCTTACTATCAAAAACCTTTACAGAATTCTGAACAAGGTCGACACGGTTCCATCTGAGAGAAAATATCTCGTCCGCCCTCAATCCACTATCGAATGAAAGCAAACAGATATCATGCAGCTGTTGGCTCCGTTCCTTCAAGCCCTCCAATAGAAGATCCCCTTCCGCATCCGTCAAGAATCGCATTCTTTTATTCTCAACCTTGGGAAGTTTAACTTCCTTCCCTGGCCATTCTCTAGGCACAAGACCATCACGTCTCGCGAAATTCCAGCATTGCCGACCCGTGGCAAATACATACTGGATCATCCGTGGGCTCCTGGATTTCTCTAATAGGTTCTTCTTTACCCTTTCCAGATTAATGGGGCGGATATCCTTCAACCACATTTTGCCAATTACAGGATTCAGCCATAGCCTAAAATGCGATATCTCTTGCACATGGCTCCGTTGTTTCTTGGAGGTCTTAGCTATAGGGTAATAGACTTTTTCGAAATATTCACCAAAGGTTATGGCATCTCTTTCCTTTAATAGCCTGGCATCTTCCTCAGCTTTAGCCTTCTCATCAGCCAATGCTTTATCCTCTTTGAGGGTAGCAGGCCCGGTCCCTGCTTTGGCATTTGCCCGCAATCGTTCAAGCTCTCCCGCTGCGAATTCCAAGAAAGATCTCTTTGCCACACCACCACCTTCAGCCTGCAACCTCGATCTCTCCGCCTTGGCAAAATCAGACTCCCAGCCGAAAGGGTTATTATTGATTTTACCATCTACCATATAGCGGCCCCGGATATACCGATCAAACCGCTTGCCATACTTACGGCTTTTGTGATTATATGCCTGAAGGCCCTTGCCGACCTTGTACCATTTATTAACCATTTGCAGATCCCCGATTTATTTTAGTCAAAATTTAGACAAAAAAACTCTGGATATAGTAGGTTCCCGTAGTATCATGTATGAAGAAATATAAATAGAAGTACCTGAAATGTCAAGTAAGAAATGGATTTATGGGAATATAAGGGAAGTGGAAAAATCGGACTACGAATCCGTAGGTCGCAGGTTCGAATCCTGCTGGGCGCACCATAAAAAACATATAACTCAATCTTGCTAAGTGCTTTTTTTTTGCATTTATCGAATACCTTAGCTCCGGAAGCCCACCCCCACAGATTGACAAATCCGCAGATAGCAAGTTGAGGCGTCAGCCGAAATCCCGCAGCCGGCGGGATTCGAATCCTGTCGAAGATCTCGCTCCGCGGGGCAGGGCGCGCCATTGCTATCAAGGGCTTCGCACCGCGAGAGGTGGGGCTGAGCCCTTTTTTGTAGGAGATGGAGCCAGAAACTTGTCGAGGACTTATGTCGCAGGTTAATAAAAAAAAGGACAGTGCAGGCCAAAAGGTAACCTGGGTCGGGGCGGTTGCCAATGCCTTGCTTATCGGTTTCAAGTTCGCTGCGGGAATATTCGGGCACAGCCAGGCCCTCATAGCGGATGCGGTCCACTCTGTTTCCGATCTCTTCACGGACGTCATCGTATTAATCGGTCTCAGGATTGGGAAAAAGGCCCCTGATGAGGAGCATCATTTTGGTCATGCCCGAATCGAGACCTTAGCGTCTATGGTAGTAGGCTTGTCTTTGATTGCCACGGCCATTTATCTTGGCATAGAGGCCGGCCTGAATATCTATCGTCATGCTGAATACCACCCAAATAGACTCGCCTTGATCGGGGCCGGCGTTTCCATCGCAATTAAAGAGGCCCTTTATCACTACACCATACACGTCGGGCGGCGCATTAAAAGTCAACTGATTGTGGCCAATGCATGGCATCACCGCTCGGATTCCCTCTCCTCTGTGGCAGTCTTCATCGGTGTCACAGGTGCTCTCATCAAACCTGCCTGGCATATATTAGACGCTTTTGCCGCCCTATTAGTTTCCTTCTTCATCATTAAAGTCGGTCTGCAAATCCTTGGAAAAAGCCTTCGTGAATTTACCGACACCGCGCCTCCCCCCGAGATCATGAACAAAATCAGCCAATGCACTAAGAGCGTGGAAGGGGTATTGGATACCCATGACCTCAGGGTCCGGACCTCAGGGGGCTTTTACCAGATGGAGGCACATATTGTAGTGGATGGGCAACTGACCGTTGCTGAAGGACATAAAATCGCAAAGGCGGTGGAAAGCTGTTTAATTGAAGAAGTGGAAGATCTGGACAGGGTTATTGTGCATGTGGATCCTGCGATTGAAGAGAAAAATACTTAGTGCCTGAAAGGAAAGGACCACTTAAAGATGAAAGACCTTTCACAGTGGAGCCATGAGCATCTCTTTTTTGGCTCAGATCATATATGTTTTCGGGGTGGCTGAATCAGCCACCCCGATTATAAAGATTCTTTAATTCCAGCAACCGCCGCCCCCCCGGCCGCCTCTGGAACTCCAACTGCGTTCTGAGTAACGCCCGGCATTTCCGCCGGAATAACCTTCAGGCGCCGTTTTGCGAGCCTCAAGTCTGTAGTTGAGGCGCTTTTCAGACATCTGGGCTTGAAGGGTACTGACCTCTTTTTGAAGGGCCTTCATTTTCTCTCCGTCGGGATTCTGTAAGTTCAAAAGGCTATTCATTTCAGCTTTTTTACTCCAAATCTCACCTCTCAGGCTTCCAGTTTCGTTGAAGAATTTCTGATCGAGCCCACCCAACTTGGACTGTTGCTCTTCTGCCAGGCCTCGAGACCCTCTATAATCCTGCCAGCAAGATCCAGGACCACCGCCGTTGCCCCACATATGATCCCATCTTCCCCAGCCAGGGCCGTGAGCAAAGACAGGGTAGGCAACGACTGCCGTTAACAACAAGATCCCTATAATAGTTACCAGTTTTTTCATTTTGACACCTCCTGTATTTGAATTTGTTTTGGTTTTACGCTTTATTAAAGCAATGGTCGTGCCAAATCAATTATTCAGAGCGTAACATGCTTAAATTACAGGGTATTACGTTTATTGAACATGATAATGCATTAATTTATTGCACTCAGCACTGAAAAGGTGGATACTTTGTATGCAGATAAGGTACCCAGGTGGGTACAAAGTACCCGATAAGGACATGTGCAAACATTTTATCTTCTTACTCATAATCATAATCTTACTCATAATCAAACAGTTCTCAAGCAGACTGTAAATGAGTATGATTAAGAGTAAGATTAAGAGTTTTTGATCCTAATCTGAGATCTGGTACTATTCTTGCTTCAAAGACTATGAGTAAGCGTTCTCAGGGTCCGATGAAATCTAACCTTTGAACCCCTAACCTTTGAACCTGTGAATGGTCGACTATGAGATGAATCCTAAAATCACCAAAAAATCCTTGGTCGGAATTCCCCCGTTGGTCATTATTGGGGCGGTGCTGATTTTAGTGCCGATCTTTCTCTTTCTGACACTTGACTCCATCAACCGGCAAAAAGAGAGCACCATTGACCTCTTGAAGGAAAAAGGGGCGGCCCTCATCAGGTCCTTTGAAGCAGGCGCCCGTACAGGTATGATGGGAATGCGATGGGGAGGGGCCCAGGTCCAGAGTTTGTTATCAGAGACAGCACAGCAACCTGACATCGCATATATTCTCATCACCAATGTAGAGGGAATTATCCTTGCAGACAGTGATCTCGCCAATATAGGAAAACAGTATAGAAGCAATGTGGATTTAGACCAGGCCTCCCGTTCAAAAAAGGTAGAATGGCGGCAGGTAGCTGGAAAGGACGGCTCCAAGATCTTTGAAGTGTTCCGTCAGTTTTCGCCAATTCGGAGGCGTCTCAGTGGGCATAATACCATGGTCATGAAAAATGACTGGTGCCGCGGGCATATGAGTCGTCAAGGGGATGCTGCCGACTCGCGGCAGGTCATTTTCCTGGGACTGGACATGGAACCTGTTGAGGCTGCAAGACAGGAAGACATTCGCCATAGCATTTTCATGGCCCTGACCCTTCTTCTGATAGGCTTTGCGGGTATCGTATCTCTCTTCTTAGCACAGGCATACCGCTCAACCAGAACCTCCCTTTCAAGGGTAAAGGCCTTTTCAGACAACCTGGTTCATAATATGCCGATCGGTCTTTTGGCCATTGATGCGGATGAAAGAATAGCGTCTTTTAACCAGGCTGCCGAATCAGTACTTAAACTATCGTCCAGTAGTGCCATGGGAAAAAGACCGGCGGAAATCCTGCCACAGCCCTTGTGGGAATTCTTCAACCAACTGAAAACGCGACAGGGTCTCATTGATAAGGAA
>Ga0222626_1000394_pt1 | contig 26601 bp, 26 predicted proteins | sample AntAcemetageno91_FD_179862 | JGI IMG/M metagenome (GOLD analysis project Ga0222626, IMG submission 179862) | Saline water microbial communities from Ace Lake, Antarctica - #91 | ecosystem: Environmental > Aquatic > Non-marine Saline and Alkaline > Saline | place: Antarctica: Ace Lake | collected...
CTCAAAGAAGCTTCTAAAAGACTTGCATTAAAAAAGAAACTGGATTAACTTACAACCGTTCTGCTGTCTGAGGGTGGGGGATTTTGACCCGGCCACAGGTGGGGGATTTTCAAGTGGCCATCGGGGACTAATTAACAGACAAGTGATAATTAATCTTTGGTAAGGTTTATTCATGCTTTCTCCTCGTTATGATGAATAATGTTTTTTTGGAAAACGATATTAAAAATAAAATCATGTATCAATATTACTCCAGATATCTTTGATATTTAAACACTCTTCAAAAGTCCACATAGGCGATAAATTCCTTCAAATATTTCACTTCTTAAACTGTTACCATAATCATAAGTAATTTTGAATATATTTATTTGGAGGGCTTATATTGTGAATTTATTCAGTTAATCGGAACATATATTAAATAGATTTTTGAAAAATTTCAGTCAAGCAGATGGCACGTTATTGTGACTTTGGGTTTTGTTATAGATACTGATGATTATGTAAATATCAAAAATTACTATTAAAGTTAGTAATTTTACTCTTTGCTCACCTTACAAAACCTCCAACTTGTGAACAGGGAAAAAACCGTTTTCTCTGAAAAGCGATTTGCTTTTTTCGTTCATGAGAATAAAAATAATGAAAGCTTTAAGGCTATTGTTTAATTTCTTCTCATTCGCATACAGATAGAGCGGTCTTTTTATGGGGTGATTTTTGATAAGTTTTTCTTCGTCCTTTATAGTCAGTCCATCCACAGCCAAAACTTTTACTTCGGGATTTAGATAGCTTTTACTGATATACCCGATGGCATTAGCATTTTCCGCAATATAGGCCAGAACTGAACTGTTTGAATCCAGGTTCACACTTAACTCCGTTTCGACCGGCGAAAAAATACGGCAAAAGCTGCAATATGTTCCTGAATTTTTTTTACGGCTAACCGTTCCTATAACAGTATCCTTACCCCCTAGTTCTGACCAGTTCCGTATCTTTCCTGCGTAAACATCTGCTAACTGCTCAAGTGAAATAGTGGAAACCGGATTATCCGGATGCACAATAGGCGTAATAATATCGTAGCCCAGTAAATAAGATTTTACAGAAACGCCCGCTTTTTCAGCCTTCTCCAGCTGTTCAGGAATAATTTGATTGGATGACATGGCAATGTCGCAGGAACCTGAGATCAGGGAATCAATCCCGCTGATGGAGCCGGATTCTGAAATGATGATCTCTATATCTCTGTTTTTCTGATATTCCGAAACTGCCTTGCGCATAAACGGCGCAATTGTGGTGGAGCCGTTAATGCGGATCGTGTCAGCCCGATCAGAGTTATTAAAAGCAATGATCAGTATAAGTCCGCCGATAACCACTACAATCAAAAGTTTAATAAGTTTAGACATAATTGCACCTTTGCGTATGATCTGATTAAGCTATAAATTTTTTCTTTATATTTAGGATATTACACAAGAGTTAAGAAAAAACAAAGGAAATGTTAAGGCTTGGTTAATTACAGGATTGGTGTGTTTTTCTGATTCATAAAAAACGTCTAAAAATCAGCTAGTCATGTTTATCTTAAAACTACTTCTAAATGCTGCCTAAAGTACTATCAACATTACTCTAGAGACCGTCGAATAAGTCTATTTTACCAATTTTCATAAAATTAATTAATGAAATATCAGTTAGTCAAAAACTCAAAAAAATAGATTTTGGTGTTTTTCGACAGTCTCTTTGGTTATATGGGATTTTAAAATGCCGGAGAAAAACCATATTTTTGATCTTACCTTGTTTATATACGAAAGGATTTCAATATAAATCACTTTTTTAATTGCCATGGCATTATTAATAATATAACAGTTGAAAAATTAATATTTACTGAAAAGTCCAAGATTAATCTAAAGAATTCATAACCTAAAATTAATGTTTTCTTAACACAGAATTAATAATTTTATTTGATAATGTTTTTGGATTTAAAATGTTATTATCAGAATATACTATATAAATATGAATTAATATCGTAGTGTTAGAATTAATACGTTATAATTTAACCATTAGAGACAATTATGAAATACCTGATTACTATTGTTGAAGACGAACCGGATATAAGTGAACTTATTTCAATAAATCTTGGGAAAAATGGTTTTGTTACCAAGTGTTTTGATAATGGTAAAGATTTCTTTTCTTATTTAGAAAAACGCACTCCCTCTCTTCTGATCCTTGATTTAATGTTGCCTGATATGGATGGAATAGAGATATGTAAAAAAATAAGAGCCAATCCTTCAAGTTCAGCACTTCCTATAATCATGCTGACCGCTAGAAGTGAAGAAACTGACAAGGTTCTTGGTCTTGAACTGGGAGCCGATGATTATGTAACTAAGCCCTTTTCACCTAAGGAACTGGTGGCAAGAGTTAAGGCTGTGTTGCGAAGACAGCTTTCAGTGGATTCATCAAAAAGGATTACAATAGGAAAAGATATTATCCTTGATCCTGAAAAGTTCGAAGTTGTTTCTGCCGGTAAAAAGATTAATTTAACTGTTACAGAATTTAAAATTCTTGAGTTGCTCTCATCCAAAAAAAGCTGGGTTTTTACAAGAGATAGGATTCTTGATCATCTGTGGGGTGAAGATAAGGCTGTCATTGACCGAACTGTAGATGTTCACATAAGACATCTTCGAGAAAAACTGGGCGAGGCATCCAGTTTAATAAAAAACATCAGAGGAGTGGGGTACAAGCTGGAAGAATGAAAAAATCTATTTTTTTAAAAATTGTCTGCGGATATTTTCTTATCATTGTTCTTCTTTCACTTACAATATTCTTTTTTTCTTTCCGCACTATAAGGCATTATCACCTACAGACCTTGGTTTCTGATTTGACAAAAATTGGCAAAACTCTTTTTCCTGTAATTGAACCTTCACTTTCAAAAGATAAAAACAGGGAGCTTGACAGACTTACAAAGCGCCTAGGGGAGGAGATAAATACCCGTATCACAATTATTGATTTTGACGGCATCGTTCTTGCTGATTCTGAGAAAGACCCATTAAAGATGGAAAATCATAAACTGCGTTCAGAAGTTATCCAGGCTCTGCTGGGGAATGTGGCATCATCACTTCGCTATAGTACAACCATTAATGAGCCTATGCTCTATGTTGCTCTGCCTTTTTATAGAAACAATGAGGTGAAAACAGTCGTTAGGGTGAGTCTTTTTGTAAGTGATATTAACTTGATATTAAATGACCTGAAAAAAAGTTTTATCCAAATCACTTTCATTTTTGCTTTTATAGCTCTCCTAATAGCCTATATAGTTGCAAGGCGACTTACGGGACCGATACGTAAATTAAGTGCGGCTTCCACGAGTGTGGCCTCGGGCAATTTTGAGACAAGGGTGTTTTTAAAAAATAATGATGAGTTTAAGGAATTGGGAGACTGTTTTAATGTAATGACGGAAAAAATTCGTTCACTTTTTGATGAGGTTTCCATTCAGAAAGAGGAACTCTATAATATTATTTCTTCAATGAATGAAGGTCTTCTGCTAATTGATAAAGAAAATAGAATCTGTGTTGCTAATGAATCATTGAAGAAAATTACAAGAATGGAGAATGTTGAAAAAAAACTTTACTGGGAAGTTATTCGTGAGCAGAAGCTGGGAGATATGATTGAAAAAGCACGGCATGAAAAGAATACTTCCCTTCAGGAGATACTCTATAAGGAAAAAACATTTTTATGTAGTTTCAGTTTTATAAAAGCCACAGATGAGATCTTGATAACCTTTCTTGAAATTTCAGAACTTAAAAATATTGAGCGCATGAAAAAGGATTTTGTTATTAATGTTTCTCATGAACTAAGAACACCCCTTACTGCTATAAAAGGTTTTGTTGAAACCATGAAGGATGGAAACACGAATTCAAACTATGTTCATTATCTTGAGATTATCCAGCGGCATACTGACCGGCTCATTAATATCGTCAAAGATTTGACCACACTTTCTGCTATCGAGGAGGGCCAGGTTGCTGAAATTCAAAGCACTAATATGCTTGAACTTGCCGAACAGGTAATAAGTATTTTTAAGGAAAAGCTTAGTGATAACAACATTTCTTTTGACCTGTCATTTGAAGGAAAACCTTATCCCCTAATGGTAGATCCGTTCAAGATTGAACAGATATTTATTAATCTGATTGACAATGCTATTAAGTATACTGAAAAAGGTACTATCAATATAAGACTTTTATATCTTGAAGGTTCCCTTGAAATACTTTTTCAGGATTCTGGTATTGGTATTGATAAAGAACATCTCACAAAAATTTTCGAGCGATTCTATGTAGTAGATAAATCCCGCTCCAGGAGGGTTGGCGGGACAGGCCTTGGATTATCGATAGTAAAACATATAGTCCTTCTTCATAAAGGTACAATTGATGTCGACAGTACCTTAGGTAAAGGTACCTGTTTTAAGATTACCCTCCCAGCTTCTTGAAATTTTTATAACTCTTTCTTTCCTTTTCATTTCTACGGTTCAATTAAACTTAAAAGTCTTTTCCAAAAAGAAAAACCTAGTTCATAAGACGACTTTAGGTTCTAATGTTTTTCGTCAAAATTGCCTCCAGCATATATTTTATCCTCTAAAAACCTCTTTAAATTTATTCTAAAAATTAACTCAAAATTAACATAATCTTCTTTTTCTATTAACAATAGGAAGCTAGTTTATAGCTAACAAGTTATTGTTTTATAAACCTTAAAGAGGAGGAATGTATGAAAAAAAGAAGTTTAGTTGTTGCAATTGTGTTTTTAGTGACAGGTTTTTGGGTAAATGGAGCTTTCGCCGGAGAAATGGATATTCTGGTTGAAAAGTTGGTCCAGAAGGGGGTCATCAATTCGGGTGATGCCAGAGAAATTCTGAAGGAAGTCAAGGAAGAAGCAAAAAAAGAACGCGAAACTATTGTTGAGGAAACTAAGGCATCTTTAAAAAATGAGGGGTCCCTTACGTTGAATTTTCCGGGTTGGGTGGAAAGAACCAAATTGAAAGGCGATCTCAGGCTGCGTTATCAAAATGAAGACCGTCATACGAGTGCTGTTAATGATGGAAAAGTAGACCGTAACCGTTCCCGCTACAGACTGCGCCTGGGATTTGTCACACAGGTGACCGATAAGATTGATGTGGGGTTCGGGCTTGCAACCGGCTCAGATGATCCCCGTTCAACCAACCAGACAATGGACAATGGTTTTGATACACCTGATATCAGACTGGACTATGCTTATGTATCATACAAGCCGTTTGAAGGGGTAACGCTTACGGGTGGAAAAATGAGCAATCCATTATGGAGACCGTCTGATCTTCTGTGGGACGGCGATATCATGCCTGAGGGCGGCGCTATTCATTTTAGTAAAAAAATGGAAAACGCGGAGCTTTTCTTAACCGGTTGCGCCTGGTTGCTTGATGAATGGAGTAATGATTCTAATGACCCATATATGCTTGTTGTCCAGCCGGGATACAAACTTAACTTAGGGGATTCGGCTTATTTTAAGAATGCTGTGGCCTATTACAGTTTAATCAATGTGAATGATAATGATGGTGGTAATAGTGTCCCCAATAGGGCTGGTACAAACACTCTTATGGATAAGGATCTGGATTTTTTTGCAGTCAGTGCTGAGCTGGGCTTAAAGACCTCGATAGACAACATTCCGTTTGTAGCGCTGTTTGGAGAATATGTTAATAACATGAGTACAAGTGATGAAGATACCGGATATCTTGCGGGTATCAAGATTGGTCATGAAAAGGTAAAAAAAGCAAAACAGTGGCAGTTTAAAGCACTTTACCGCGAGCTTGAGCAGGATGCCTGGTATGATGGGTTTCCGGATTCAGATTCTTACGGCGGAGATACCGGTGTGAAAGGGCCTGAATTTGTATTTACATACGGGTTGGCCAAGAATGTCAGTCTGGGACTGGATTATTACAAGATGGAACAAATCAATGGTCCCAGTGAAAAAGAAGACCTGATCCAGGTGGATCTAAACTTTAAGTTTTAATGTTAATTGACAAATTTTTTGATAGAGATAAGTAACAGGTAATATAGTATTACCAACATTAAGTACTGGAGTTAACACAAAATTAACACAACCTACTTATTGAATTAACAAATAGGTGACAAATTAATAAGTGAAGTTCTAAACAATAATTAATTACTAAGGAGGAAAGAATGAAAAGAACAAAGAAATTACTGATCACGTTACTAAGCCTGATTCTGGTAGCATCGTTTTTGTCGACACCGGTTTTTGCAAAAAATGGATCGTCTTTTGTAATGCCGGAGATCATTACGCTTAGTGCACCTGAGCAGCAGCAGAGAAGATTTGATCTTAATGGCGCATTTGACCTTTGGACACTTTCAAACCTTTATACTCCTATTGTTATCTGTACAGGTGATGCTGATGATCTGACCATTACATTAAGCCTTACCTCAAAAAATCCTTCACAAATCGGTTCAAAAGAATATCTGGATTTCATGCTGATCTCTGCCGGAGTAAGTTTGAGCGCAGCTATTTTTGATACCCAGAGCAAGACCACACCTTATACAATAACCTCAACTCTTAATATGGACACTCCTTTTGCAGCGATTTTTCTAGTTGCTATGATTACGAGTACTACAGATGGTGTTACTTTTCCGCTTGAATTTACCATAACATACAATCTGACTGAGACAGCAGCTGTTACACCGTAATAGCTGCGTGAATTATTTTGGAGGAAGGATAATGAAAAAATAAATGGATAAGATACTAACATACACAAACAGCTTAAATATAAAAAGGAGATTTATTCTGATGAAAAAAATAATAATGTGCTTAACAATTTTACTGGCATTCTGTATGTTTCAGACCCCGGCTTTTGCAGAAGAGCTTTTGGGAGCCGGCGCGACATTTCCCTATCCGTATTATTCAAAACTTTTTGATACCTATCATAAATCAAAAGGGGTCAAGACAAATTATCAGGCCATTGGGTCGGGTGGTGGTATACGGCAGCTTTTGAAAAAGACGGTTGATTTTGGCGGCACTGATGCTTTTATGAAAGAAAAAAACCTGAAAAAAGCAGAAGGCGATATTCTTCATATTCCTACCTGTCTGGGTGCAGTGGTGGTTAGTTATAATCTGCCGGGAGATCTTACTTTAAAGCTTACTCCGGAAATTATCTCTGAGATCTTTCTGGGTAAGATTAAAAAGTGGAATGATACAAAAATTAAGGCTGCAAATAAGTCTGTCAACCTTCCGGATATCAGTATAGTCGTTGTTCACCGTTCGGACGGCAGCGGTACAACTGCTATTTTCAGTGATTATGTAAGCAAGGTCAGCAGTGAGTGGAAAGAGAAAGTCGGGGCCGGTAAATCTCTAAACTGGCCTGCAGGTCTGGGCGCAAAAGGTAACTCTGGTGTGGCGGGTCTGATCAAGCAGGTTCCGGGCTCAGTGGGATATGTTGAATTGATCTATGCGCTTTCAAACAATATGTCCTATGCGCATGTTCAGAACAAATCAGGCAACTTTGTAGCCCCGTCAATTGAGACAGTAAGTTTGGCTGCAAATGTTGCGCTTCCGGATGATACAAGAGTATCCATAACGGATACTGATGCAAAAGAAGGTTATCCGATCAGTGGTTTTACCTGGCTGATATTTTATAAAGAACAGAATTATGCCAACAGAGATAAAACAAAAGCAGATACGCTTATGAATATGCTATGGTGGGTACTGCATGAGGGACAGGCGCTTGCAAGACCTCTTCATTATGCACCGCTGCCTGATGAGGCAGTTAAAAAAGGAGAGACGATCTTAAAGACAGTCACTTATAACGGCACACCTCTTTTAAAGTAGAATTGACCGGGGAAACATCCTGAGCGGGTGCTCCCCTTTTTATAGTTCAATAATGATAGCAACAAAGAAAATAATATTAAATAAACCTCCTACATTCCGGACGCTGGAGGCATTGTTTGGTCGCAAGATGAAAAATATATTTCACTGGTCCGCTGATGATGTCTTTAGAAAAACTCTGCAGGGCATGGCCTTGTTAATGCTGATGATTTTCGCAGGTATTGTCGTAACACTGACCCTGGAGGCCTGGCCCGCAATAAAGGGTAACGGTCTTTCATTTATTTACGGCAGGACCTGGGATCCGGTATTTAAAGAATATGGCGCACTGGCTTTCTTTCTGGGAACCCTGGCAACTTCATTCCTGGCTCTTTTGATATCTTTGCCGTTTATGTTCTCTATTGCACTGTTCCTCGGTGAATATTACAGGAAAGGTTTTTTTGCTTCATTTTTAAAGAGTATTATTGAACTCCTGGCTGGAATCCCTTCTGTTGTTTACGGGTTCTGGGGATTGTTTGTTATCGTCCCGGTAGTACGGTCTGTTGAGATAAAACTGGGAGTGGTCCCCTACGGTGTGGGGATTCTGACCGCTTCGATCGTTCTGGCTATTATGATCATTCCTTATTCTGCAGCTATTGCTGCGGATGTTGTAAAAATGGTGCCGGCTGACCTTAAAGAGGCTGCGCTTTCTTTGGGGGCGACCCGGTATGAAATGATAAAAAAAATTATTATCCCCCAGGCTGTTTCAGGACTTTTTGCTGGAGTATTGCTTTCGCTTGGACGGGCCATCGGTGAGACCATGGCCGTTACCATGGTGATCGGTAATGCAAATAAAATAATGGACTCCATTTTTAGTCCGTCTAATACTATGGCCAGTGTTATTGCTAATGAATTTGCTGAAGCAACGGATACACTTCATGTGGGATCGTTGGTTGAAATCGGTCTATTGCTGCTGCTGGTGACCCTGGTTATCAATGCAGTCGGAAGATATATCGTAAACAGACTTAATGTGGTTAACTGATATGGTTAATAGTAATATTTATTTTAGAATCATTAAGGACAGGCTGTTTTTATGCGGTGTCTATTTCTTTGCTTTTCTAGTGATTGTGCCGCTTTTCCTGATCCTTTATTATATTATTAAGAATGGTCTGCCGGTGATTAACTGGGAGTTTTTGTCGAGTTTACCCAAGCCTATGGGAGACGTTGGCGGTGGTATTGTAAATGCGCTTGCCGGCACAATCATGGTGGTTTTGACCGCGTCAGTATTTGCCATTCCTTTCGGTGTGTTGACCGGAATATATCTTGCTGAAGCCGGCAAAAGCAGAATTGCAGATGCGGTCAGACTTTGTGCGGAGATCCTTCAGGGGGTTCCATCAATCGTGATCGGGATTATCGCTTACGCCTGGATCGTTGTGACTTTTGGCTCTTTTTCTGTTTTTTCGGGTTCAGTGGCATTAGCGCTGATGATGCTTCCGGTTGTTGTCAGATCAACAGAAGAGACCCTTAAACTTATTCCAAATACTATTCGAGAAGCTTCTTTAGCTCTTGGAGTATCCTATACCCGGACAATTTTAAAGGTCATCATTCCCTGCGGGCTGTCCGGAATCTCAACAGGTGTTCTTCTCGGGGTAGCCAGGATATCGGGTGAAACCGCTCCGCTTCTTTTTACGGCATTCGGATCACCCTATATGAATTTAAATATTTTTAAGCCGGCAGACACTTTGCCTCTACTTATTTTTAACTATGCGACCAGCCCCTATCCTGATTGGCAGGCAATGGCATGGGGTGCTTCTCTTGTCCTTGTCGCTTTTATTTTAATAATAAACCTATTAGCAAAATTGATTGGAAGAAAATGGGAAGTAACGTTCTAACCATAAATGACTTTTGTGCGCATTTTGAAGAAAACCAGGTGGTCAACAATGTCACCATGAAGGTTGAGCAGAACATGGTCACATCACTGATGGGTCCCTCCGGTTGCGGGAAAACAACCCTGCTGCGCTGTATAAATCGCATGCATGAGCTTGTCCCTGGTGCCGGGGTGAAGGGAAGGGTAATGCTCCATGATAATGATCTTTATGCGATGAATCCCATAGAAGTGCGTAAACGGATCGGAATGGTCTTTCAACGGCCAAACCCCTTTCCCAGTATGACCATATATGATAATGTGATCGCAGGGTACAAACTGAACGGAATACGGTTGAAAAGACCGGAACGCGATAAAATTGTTGAAGATTCTTTGAGAAAATCAGCGCTCTGGGAAGAGGTCAAGGACCGGATGTATAAAAGAGGGACGTTTCTGTCAGGCGGACAGCAGCAACGTCTCTGTATTGCCCGTGCACTGGCGATGGAGCCGGATGTTCTCCTGATGGATGAGCCGACTTCTGCACTGGACCCGAAGTCTACCGCTCATATTGAAGAGCTTATCATAGAGCTTAAGGAAAATGTCACTATTCTTCTGGTGACTCACAATATGGCCCAGGCAGCCAGGGTGTCAGATTTTACCGCATTTATGTACCTTGGAGATCTGGTTGAGTTTGGTCCCACAGAGAAGCTTTTTACAGTTCCTGAGGATAAACGGACGGAAGAATATTTGTCTGGAAAATTTGGTTAATTACTGGGGGAATAATTATGTTAAGAGCTAAAATAGATGATCTCAAGCGTCAGATTATACAGTATTCAGATCACGTTGAAAAAATGATTGAGAAAAGTATTCGAGGCCTTGTTTCACAGAATGAGGGTCTTTTAAAAAGTGTTATTAAGGAGGATGAAGACAAGGCAAATATGCTGGAGCTGGAACTCGACAGAACCTGCACAACAGTTATTGCACAGTATCAACCAATGGGAAAGGAACTTCGCACTGTTTTAATGATTTATGATATGAGTAATGCCTTTGAACGTATGGGGGATCATGCTGTCAATATTTCGGAAAGTGCATTGCCCCTTATTAAACATAAAAAAATAAAACCATTTATTGATATACCAAGAATGAGCGAGATAACAATAAAAATGTTAAATGACTGCATTGAGGCTTTTGTTAATGAATCAAGTAAAATTGCTAAGGAAGTATGCAAACGTGATTCTATGATAGATGGGATTCGTTCCCAGATTTTGAGGGAACTAATAACTTTTATGGCTGAAAATCCATCAATTATCAGTGACTGTTTACATATCCTCCGTATTGCAGACAATCTGGAGCGCATTGCTGATCTCACAACTAACATATGTGAAGATGTTATTTTTATAACAAAAGGAAAGGTTGTCAAACATAATATACAGAAAAAAAATTAGTCCTATATCTGCACCTATCAGCACCGGCAGACTCAACATTACTTCTGATATCTTCACCATTTCAGTGGGTGTCAAAAGTCAACAGTTGCGATAACATCTTAAAATATTTTACTTTCTAAACTGTTACCATAATCATAAGTAATTTTGAATAAATTTCTTTCGAAGGCTTTATTTCAAGTTAATCAAAAGTATCTTTAAATCATTTTCAGAGAGATCCGGGTCAAGGCTCTGGCACGCTACCTTTGACTATTGGTTTTGTCAAAGGTACTAATGATTATGTTTATCCAATACTTCCCGAATTTTATGAGCAATCTCTTTTCTACTGATCGGTTTGTAGATAATTGCCTTAATGCCCGCAGTTTCCACTTTTTCTGACGAAAGAGTTTCACTGTAACCTGTACAAAGAATAATATTTGCAGAGGGCTTTATTTCCAATATTCGTTTTGCCAGATTGTATCCAGTCATATGTGGCATCGTCTGGTCTGTGATAACCATATCAAAAGTATCTGGTGATTGCTGAAACGTTTCAAGGGCCTCAATGCTGCTGTTTTTGGCAGTAACGGTATATCCCAGTGACTCTAATATTCTTTTCCACAGATCCTTTAATGTTTTTTCATCATCAACAAAAAGTATGTGCTCGGTGCCTGTTGGAACCTTGGAGGATGAATCTTCTTTGTTGTCGGGTTCTGCTATAACCTGTGGCAACATAATCCTAAAAGTTGTTCCTTTACCCAATTGACTATCTATTTTTATATCTCCACCATGATCCTTGACGATTCCAAAAACTACCGCTAGTCCCATACCCGTTCCCTTTTCCTTATCTTTCGTGGTGAAAAAGGGATCAAAGATTTTATGAATTATTTTGGAATCAATTCCAGTGCCTGTGTCTGATATTCTTAACTCTAGAAATGGTCCGGGAGATATATCGTGATATTCCCTCATAGATTCTTGTGTTATAACAACCGATGATAACTCAATTTCAAGCATACCCCCAGTTTCCTGCATTGCATGAAAAGCATTTGTACACAAATTCATAATAATTTGGTGCATTTGTGTGGAATCGGCATTTACCATTCCCGTTGTATCATTAATGTTTTGCTTGATTTCTATGGTTGTCGGTATGGTTGAACGAAGTAGTTTTGTTGCTTCTTGAATAACAGGGTGTAATAATACAGGTTTTCGCTCTTCATGACTTTTCCTGCTAAATGCGAGAATTTGTTTAACCAGCTCCTTTGCTCTTGTTGTTGATTTTAAGATTTCAACCAGATACTCCTGTACAGGGCTATCTTGAACTGCATCATCCTGTGCCAGTTCTGTATATCCCAGAATACCTCCGAGTATATTGTTAAAGTCATGGGCAATGCCGCCCGCAAGGGTTCCGATAGCCTCCATCTTCTGTGCCTGGCGAAGTTGTTCTTCCATGTGTTGCTCTTTGGTCATATCACGGCCAATCGATGTAAAACAGGTTATCTTCCCTGTGTCGTCGAAAACAGGTGAGATGTTTACATTTGCTAAAAACTCGGTGCCGTCCTTTCTTGTTGAGAGGATATCCCCAGTCCACGACTCCCCTTTGTTAATTGTCTCCCATACCTTTTTAAAATTTATTTCCTTTGAAGGGTCTTTACTAAGGTTGGCAATATCCTTTCCGATAAATTCATCACGGTTATACTGTGTTTGCTTCACCAATGCTGGGTTTAGATACTGTATAATTCCATCCGTTCCGAATATTATTATGGTTTCCTTAGCCTGTTCTATTGCAGTTGACAATCGAATAAGCTCTTGTTCGGCCATTTTGCGGTCGGTGATATCAAAGGCAGCACCATATGTAATGCCTTCTTCGGGTACTGGCTTGGCTGACCATTCAAACCATCTGAATTTTCCTTCATTAGTCTTGTATCTATTTTCAAATTGTATTATATCGTTCCCTGTCTCCATCTGTTCCTTGAGGACACAGGCTGTTTTCTTTACATCATTTGGATGAATAAAATCCAGGATGGGTTTTGAAAGCATCTCTTCTTCGCTCCAGCCAAGATGTCTTGTAAAGGCAGGACTGATCTTTATAAAATAACCTTTATCTAAATCTGCAATACAAACCAGATTATCTGCAAATTCAAACATCCTGTTTAGATTATCCTCACTTCGTCTTAATTTTTCTTCCTCCTGATTGCGTTCTGTTATGTCAACAACCATTCCAGTCATAGATTGCGGTGTCCCATGAGAATCTTTAATGACAACTCCCTGAGCATTTACTGTACGCCATCCTCCATTATTTGCCTTAATACGATATTCAAAATCATACTTTTCATCTTTTTCTAATGCGTTTCTTGTGGCTTTGTTAGCATCACCCACATCCTCCGGGTGAACACATTCTTTCCAAGCATCATATGTTCCGGGAAAAGTTCCTGGTTCAAAACCAAATATTATTTGCATTTGGTCATCCCAAAACACCTCTCCTGTCAGTATATTCCATGTCCATGTTCCCGCCATTGCTGCCTCAAGGGCCAGTTTAAGACGGCTCTGATGCTGATTCAATTCATGTTCTGTTTTTTTGCGTTTGGTGATGTCTGTTCCAACAGATAAAATCTCAATGACATCCCCATTCTGGTCCTGAATTGCTCTATTTGTCCAGTTGACCCAAACCCTTTTTCGATCCCTGCAGATGTTCTCATTTTCATTTTGCTCATATTTGGCAGGATCCTTCAAAATATCAGCAACCATTTGTTTTAAATCACGGCCGGTGCTTTCGATCTCGGATACGATAGAGCCAATTATGTTTTTGCCAATAATTTCAGACGCATCAAATCCAAAAAACTTTTGAGCAAATTCATTAAAAAAGGTTATGGTTCCGTCGGGTCGCCAACGCAAAATGATACTGTTTGCATTTTCCACGAGTTCTCTGTAATTTTCTTCGCTTTCCTGCAGGGCTATCTCTGCCTTCTTGCGCTCACTGATGTCACGCAGTGAGGACACTGCTCCGATATAATTACCCTGTTTGTCCAAAAGTTTCGTAATGTTTATTTCGGTCGGGACTAAAGTACCGTCTTTTTTTAGAAAGTTGGATTCAAAGTTTTTCACAAAGCCCTTCTCATAGAGCTCTTCCAACATGCCCTTACTTTTTTTTGCCGACTCGTCCTCAAAGGAAGCAAAGTCAAATGTATATTTGCCTACTATGTCAGCATACGGATAATCCAGAATATTTTCCATGGATTTATTCGCTCGGATAATACAGCCTTTATCATCAATTACGAGAATGCCGTCTCCGGATGTCTGGAAAACGTTTTCCAGAAACTGGTTTGATTCCAGCAGCTCTTTCTTCTGAACTCCCAGCTCCTGATTGAGGGTACGCAGATCGTTCATCTCTTTTGACAGTTGTTTCTTCGATTTTTTCTCATCTTTCATTGATATCTCCCGAATATGAGATTGTTTTTTTACCCACAGATTCTGTTGAGGAACCTGAAGTTTAAAAGATGAACGTCCAACATCGAACATTGAACATAGAACGTCGAATAAAAACCCAACACCTAAGACCAACCGATTTGTTTGTTTTGTTTTTTTTACATTTATCATTCGATGTTGAACGTTCGATGTTCATTTGTTTTCAACCCGTCCGTTTGTGCCTTAAAAAGGATCAGTGGTGTAAATTGTTTTTTTACCCACAGATTCTGTTGAAGAGCCATTTCTTAAACTGTTAGCATAATCATCAAGTAATATTGAATAGATTTCTTCGGAGGACATCTTTTCAATAATAATTAAGTTAACCAGAGTTACTCGTGGTTATCTGAAATGTCAGTATTTAAAACCCGGCCTTAAAACTTCAAGCCGGTTTCTTATCCAGCACCTTTCGGACGGCAAAAGCTATCTCCCGTTTGTTGATTGGTTTCGTGATGACAGCGTTTATGCGTAAATCTTTAAATTTATCTTCGTCCTCTTTTTCTTTAAATCCAGTACAGAGAAGAATGGGTATGTCAGGACTAATTGATCTTATTTCCCTTGCAAAACCGAAGCCTGTCATTTTTGGCATGGTTTTATCAGTTATCACAATATCATAGGATTCTTTTGAACTCCTAAAAAATTCAAGTGCTTTCTCAACACTTGTAACGCCGGTGACCGAATAACCAAGTCTTTCAAGCGTAAGTTTTCCAATGTTAACCAAATCTTCTTCATCGTCAAGAAACAGAATCTTTTCAGATCCAGTTGGAGGTGGTTCAGTACTTTCCCCGTGAACAGGAGATCTTATTTCTTCCCTGAGGGGTAAAAAAACATAAAACGTGGTTCCTTTACCAGCTTCACTGTATGCTTTGATATCTCCTCCGTGATCTTTAACGATTCCGTGGACAACGGCAAGACCAAGTCCGGTGCCTTCACCTTTTCCTTTGGTTGTAAAATAAGGCTCGAATATACGTTCAATATTTTCCCGGCGTATTCCCGTTCCCGTATCCTTTACGGTCAATTTTAAATATGCCCCGACTTTCAAATCCGAATACGAAATCAAATCATCTTTTTGCAGAAAAACCTCATCCAGGGCCACATCAAGGACTCCACCCTCTTCTTTCATAGCATGCCCGGCATTGGTGCACAGATTCATGAGGATTTGATGAAACTGTGTAGGGTCCGCTAAAATATGGTCACGTTCTGCTGTTATATTCTGCCTGATCTCAATTGTTGTTGGCAGCGATGACCTGAGAAATTTACATGCTTCTTTCACAATGGGAATGGTTTTAATTATCTTCTTTTCGACGTCTGTGGAACGGCTGAAGGTGAGTATCTGACTCACCATATCTTTTGCACGACTTGTAGCCTTTAATACTTCCTGAAGAGATCTGTAAGTTTTCGGTCTGTCTTCGACATCATCAAGACTTAGCTCAGTGTATCCCAAGATAACGCCCAGAATATTATTGAAATCATGGGCAATGCCACCGGCAAGGGTGCCTATGGACTCCATTTTTTGTGCTTGCAGCAACTGTTTCGCCATCTTTTTTTGTGTTTCTGAAGTCCGTTGTACCCGTTTGAAAAAGATATAAATCAAGGGCATGACTCCAAAAATCAACAGAAATGCACTTATAAGTGTCCCCATTAATTTGGAGTTTAAAAGGCCATTTACATAGGAGATATCAAACTCAGCTACAGATAAATATTTTTTTCCGTCAGGACTTTTTTCGGGAAGAGCTAAAGCTCTAAAAGTCCCCCACCTGTCCTTATGGGTAAATGAAAGAGGGGTATCTTCATCAAATGCTTCATGAAAACTCGGACCAGCTTCATCAAATAGTGAAAAATATCGGACCTGTTCATTTTTATCCAATTCTTCTTCAGTAGCACTCGACGATGTTATGTAAATTTTATTTTTATTTTCTATGAGTGTGTAAAGAAACTTAAAATCAGTCCTGTTAGCAAATCCTGACAGTGCCTTAATGTTCTCGCCTTCCTCTTCAGGAGAAATGGTATTTGAGGCTGTAGCTCTATCATGAAAGTCCTTGGGTAAAAGGTTTTTAATGCTAGCCGCACCGACAAACAGCCTCTTGTCTATGTCAGATATGATAGTTTTTCTCTTCTCCATATATGAAAACAATGAAATGCTTATTAATACCAAAACTAAAAATACCAAAGCCAAAGTAAGGGAGATGAACTCCCAAATATTTATTTGTTTCGGTGTGGCAATTCTATTTTTCAATATTTAAGTACCTTCTATCGTATATTATCCTGGTATTAGCTCCTGAAAAAACCTTTGGTAAAAACGAATTTTTCTTAATAATTCTGATGTAGTCAAAAGTCAACATATGCTGTGAGACCTTTGAAAAAAATAACTCAAAAATTATTTAGGTTAACCATAAGTATCTTTAAATCCTTTCCAGAGAGTTCCGTGTCAAGGCAATGGCACGTACCTGTGATTTTAGGTTTTGTTAAAGGTACTGATGGTTATCTAACTTATCATTCATCTTCGTCTTCTTCAGGATAATACTTTTCCAAACATTTATCGCAAATCCCGTGGCTGAACTGGGCATCAGAATGTTCTGAAATAAATTTTTCAAGTTTGTTCCAAGCTCCTTTATCATCTCTTATTCCTTTACAATGCTGACAGATAGGGATGATACCCTCTAAAGTTTTGATTTCTTCAAGAGTTGTCTGGAGTTCTTTTATGAGCTTCTCTTTTTCTTTTTCTACTTTCTTACGGTCTGTAATATCAAATATTGTTCCAACAAGACCACCTAACGAGCCGTCAATTTTGTTAATAGTTGCTTTGTTGAACAGAACATCATGATGGTTGCCTGTTGAATCAACAACAGAAGTTTCATAAATTTGCACGCCCGGATCATTGAGGAGAGTTTCATCCATTTTATGATATATATAAGCCTGTTCCTTCGGGCCAAGATCATAAACAGTTTTTCCAATAATTTCTGACGATACCATCCCGAGGAATATTTCAAACGCTTTATTACAGCCTAAATAGACGGCATTTTCGTTTTTATAGAAAATGGGCGTTGGTATGGAATCTATTAATTTTTGTATAAAAAAACTTTGTTGTTTGAATTTATTTTCCGCCGGCTCAAAATTTTCGCAATTTTCCTCCAGGGCTTTTATCTTTTGTTCCAGTTCTTCATATGTGGGCTTGCCAGACATAAAATTACCTCTGCTTCAAAAGCTTAATCTTTCATGGCCATTATTTTTCCTGCTGATATTGTAATCTAATTTATTCTGTGGCATCGGTATTATTCGGCCGCCGAACATATATGTTAGGTAGACGCTACATTTTTTTAGGATATTAGTTTTTCAATCACAATCATGATAAATTAACATTTCTTCTGATATCCTTAACAATTCAGCACACCCTAAAAGTTAACAGTAGCGATAATAATATTAAATTTCAAAGAAATGTCAAACATTTAACTTAATCATAAGTAACATGGACTCTACCCATAAACCTTCTCTCTAACAATCCCCACCAGTTTCTCCAAATCTTCCTTCCGCAGTTCCAGAAGAAAATCCAGACTTTCATCTGTTTTTAGCAATCCCTGCAGCATTTTTATCAATTTCTCTTTGGTCATTTTTTATGTAAATCCTCCATTTTACCGTCTGATAGTTTGAATGGTATCTCTACGTTATATATATACAACAATGAACGATCTGATAATTCAACGAATATTTTTTCAAATCATAAGGAGATCACAATAATGGGGATACAATATGAAAATGAAACTGCCCGAATGATTTTTGATTACCAAAAAGCGGTTGAATCGCTTCAAAGACGAATCCGTCAGTATCAAGTTCCAGAAGATATTAAACTCTTACAATTGATTCAATCAACATCTGAATCAGTCATCACTATCAATTCCGATCATCCACTGGCTGAACGGTTCTGTTATCTCATATTTGATCTAATTTCAGCGGGACAGGGAATTATATCGTGTAAGGATTGTTGCAGACAGTACAAGGTAACCGATCTCACAGTGCAACACACCTCGTCATTGTCCCGACCAATCAAAAAAAGAAAACTGAAAAGGTTTCTCAATCGTGAATTCAACATGAAAGGTCCTGTAAACATCCCTGGGTTTGGCATGAAACGATTACTATGTCCTGAAAATCATGTGCTCATCAACATCCGAACGTGGATGTCTTAATAACAGCGCAAAAATATCAATAACAATTTATTAATGGAAAGGAGGTGTAATGGGTATACCGTCTGTATTTTGGATAATTGTGGCCGGTGGAATTGTAGTTTCAATGCTGCTGCTGATAACGACGATTTCGGAAATAATAAATCCTTTATCATGGGGCATCCTGGCGGCAGCGTTTTTGATCGGGATCATAATTATTGTCACCAACTGTGGAGGGAAGTTCATGAAAATGATTAAAAAACTTAAAAGGAAAGGAGGGGAATGATACCAGTCAACGAAATGGCCCGCATCTGTCTGGGCAGTATTATGATAACGACATTTGTCACGTATTTGAGTTACCGCTTCCGTATCATAGAGGAGATTAGACAGTATAAAATTAGCAACATGCTGTTTACCATTTTTAACATCATTGTGACCTGCATTGCCGTAAATGTTTTCAGTAAATCATTTTTCATAGGTCTTATTGCGATGTATGGATCAGTGTTGTTATGGATTATTCAGTACAACAAACATCACTCGGTCTGGTTGCGTCCAATATTCATAACGGTGTTGCTGGTCTTATACGCACTGCTGTTTTTACAGTGGTTTGATGATCAAACCTTTTGGGCCAAATTAGGGTTCCTTTATGACTACCTGTAAATTATATACCTGCAGTATATCCCGTGACAATGTCACACAAACAAACATCAAAAAACTTTAAATAAAATGAAAGGAGTTTAGCTTATGAGCATTAATCAAATTTGTCTTGCAGGAAATTTAGGAGACGATCCCGTAATTCATTATTCAGGAAATTCCGGAGAACCCGTTGCTAATTTTGACCTTGCGTTTTATTGCGGTAAGGATAAGGACGGAAATACGCGAACTGGATGGATCAGATGTGTTTGTTTTAAGAAAACAGCTGAGATCACAGAATCACATTTGCATAAAGGCGCAAGAATTGCAGTGGTTGGCAACATTGATGAGAACGTTTGGACAAATGATGATAACCAGACCAGGAAGAACCATCAGATTATCGTTCACTCGATTGAGTTTATTAAAACAGATGGCAGAGGCTTTGAGAACGGCCAGAACTGAGAAACACCATCATAAAAGTTGGAATCGAAGTTTTGACATTAATCGGTACTTTAATCACACGTAAACCAAGAAAAGGAGAATAAATAAATGAATGAAGCAGAACAGAAACGTAACCAAAGGGCAGAACAGCTTAAGGTTTATCAAACAGATCAGGAGGATTTCTGGGTCGAAAGCGCAGACGCTAAAATTGCATATCGTGTCTTCTTCAACCTGGAAAGAAGTGTAGGTAAATGCACCTGTCCGGATTATCAGACAAGATCTAAGTCTGATGGTGATTTTAAATGCAAACACATTTTGGCCGTGGCGGATGCTGTAATTAATAGTGAGGTCGAAAGTGCAGAGTATCTTGAAAAGATGAAACCCAAACTGGATGATCGGTTTATCAGTAGTATTCAGGGAAAGGATTTTGTCGTGTACGCAGGACTTCTTGATCTTGCCCACCAGAACGGTCTTGTTAAACTGGAAGTTAAAATCACACAATTGCCCACAAAAGATAACGGGTTTGAAGTTATTTGTCACGCAATTGCTGAAACAAAATTCGGTGAGGTATTTTCGGATATTGGTGATGCAAACCCGAAAAATGTTAACTCAAAAATCGCAGTGCACATTATTAGGATGGCTAGTACACGTGCAAAAGCCAGGTGCCTGCGTGATATGACAAATATCGGGATTACCTGTCTGGAGGAACTGGGTGATTTTAATGAAGTTATCGGTTCAGGAAACGTAATTGATATGAAGTCCAGGAAACCGGCTCAGGCAAAGAAGGCAATACCTCCAACAAAACCTGTACCCGCTAATAACAATGGTAATGGAACAGGAAATAAAACTGTTTCAAAACCAAAGGCGATGGATAAACCAAAACCTGAAACAAAGAAACCTGATAATGGAAACGGGTCAGATCAACCGAAGATGTCAGTTGCACAGAACAGGGCATTAATGAACCTTTCCAGACGAAGAGGTATATCGGTTGACGAAATGGAAAACATGTCAAAAGAAATGTTTAACATGCCGGTAGAAGCCCTTTCAACATCTGATGCAGCATCATTTATCAGGAACCTTCAGCAGTCAGCATAAGTAATCACAATTACCATTAATTAATACCAAAAGGGCAGGATGTGCTTAACAGGATTTGTGCGTCCTGTCCTTTTATCATTTCAATAACCCAAAACCACAGGATCCTGTGGTTTTTACAGGAAAGGAGAGATATGAAACTATCAGAATTGAGACGAAAACCGCATTTAAGTTCGAGTAGTATTGGCGATTATGTGGACTGTGGATTACTCTATAAATTTGGACGTATTGACAGAATACCGAGAACTTTTACTGCCGACTCGCTTGAATACGGTACTACTGCTCATAAAGTACTTGCAGATGTGTATCAAGGAAAACTACTTAATCGTCCACTTAAATTAAAAGAAATCCTTGAACTTTTTGAATATTACTGGACGGTGGTCGCTGGTGAAAATGATAAAATTAAATATGCAGATGGAAAAGATTTCGAAACTTATCTTATTGAGGGTCGTGAACTTTTCACAACTTACTACAATAAAATACCTGCAGATGATTTTAGAGTCCTGGCAATTGAAGAGGCATTTTCATTTAAAATTGAGGGTCTTTCTGTCCCGATCATAGGCGCGATGGACTTAGTTGAAGAAGATGAGGCAGGCACAATTATCATCACTGACTGGAAAACCGCAGGAAAAGCATATTCAAATGATGATGTTGACAAAAGCTTTCAACTAACCCTTTATCAGATGGCTGCTCGTGCTAATGGCTTTGCAGACAAAGAAATTCTTCTTAGGTTTGACTGCCTAATTAAAACCAAAACACCAAAATTTGAACAATATTACACAACCAGATCGGATGAAGACATTATACGTGCAAAGAAGAAGATCATGACGGTAGCAGACGGCATCAGTAAAGGTGTATTTGTTCCGAATGACGGACATTGGAAATGTAAAAACTGCAATTATTCTGAAAATTGTCGGAACTGGTTTCTAGAGAAGGAGGCGGCATGAACAAGGAAATATTATTTGATGCTCAGAGGTATTTAACAATAAAAGACGGGTTTTCCAGCAGCAGGAAGATCACAGACCTGATATCCCTTTCAAAAAATCATGACACAGATGAGATGATCCTGTTTTTGTGTGATCTCTATTATGAAAAACACCGGCTGGTATCGGAACTTTTAGAGAGTGATGATAATTCAATCATGCTGGATATGGGAATTGGAGCGATGTTTCGATTAAGTCAGGCAATCAGATTAATAAAAGACAGTAGGAAGGAGGATATTGATGAACAATTTGAACAAAGAACAGCAGCAAGCGGCTGATTTTCTACACGGGATATGTTCTGTAATAGCTGTCCCAGGTTCAGGCAAAACCAGAACAATGATGGAACGCATTTTTAACCTCATAACAAAACATGGGGTTGCGCCAGAAAGTATTTTAGGACTAACATTCACAAGAAATGCAGCAGATCAAATGCGAAGTCGTCTTAAACCTATACTTTCAGATAAAGCTGACCGGGTGATGTTAAACACCATTCACGGGTTTTGTTACTGGTTATTAAAAAATGAAGGATTTACCTTTGAACTTTTAATCGGAAAGGAGCAGTTAATATTCGTAAAAGATGTATTGAAGAAACTTAAATACAGGGATCTGCCAACCGGAATGGTCATGAATGAGATTGGTCTTGCAAAAAATAATCTCATTTCAATTCATGAGTTTCGTGACTTGTATGAAGGTGATAAGACCATGCAGAAGATTGCTGACGTGTATGAGAGATATGATCTTGAAAAAGAGAAGAAACTGCTCATGGACTTTGATGACCTTTTAGCAGAAACATTTCAGCTGTTATCAGAAAATGAAGATGTCAGGGGAAAGTACAGTTCTACATTTAATCACATTTTAGTTGATGAATTTCAGGACACTAATCCTGTACAAGGTGAGGTTGTTAAACTTCTAATCGGTGATACCAGTAATGGCTCCAGTTACTGGGTGTGCGGGGACGATTGGCAGAGCATCTACTCCTTCACCGGCGCTAGTGTTGGGAATATCCTCAATTTTAAAGAGTATTTTCCTGATGCCTATGAATTCATTTTAAACACGAATTACAGGTCTACTCCTCAGATACTTAGAGCATGTCAGAACCTGATCAGACATAATGTTCGGAAAATTGAGAAAGTCTTGACCACTCAAAATGGTGACGGAGAAGAGGTGTATGTGCTTGAAAATTCGAGCGAGGAAACTGAAAGCCTAAATATTGTAACAGAAATAAACGATTTGGTTAGCAGTCGAGGATATGCCCATAAGGATATCGCAATACTTGTTAGAGCTAATTTCCAGACAAGACAAATTGAGGAAACCTTATCATCACAAAAGATACCATACTACATTGAAGGTGGAGTTAACTTCTATGATCGTACAGAGGTTAAAGTACTTCTTGATTACTTGAGATTAATTTCAAATCCGGATTGTCCTGATGGTGATGAGGCATTACTGAGTGTTCTAAATGTCCCAAACCGTTATGTCAGCAATAAGTTTAAAAAAGAGTTGCAGGAATTTGCAGAGGAAAGGGAGATGCATCTTTATCAGGCATTAAAACAGATGCCGATTGAGCTTCCCTATATTCGTCATAGTTTGAAAGATCTGCGAGAATTTCTTGATCCGGTAATTGAAGATGCAGTGAATCTTGAACCGTGTGAGATCATTCAACTTTTAAGAAGCACATTGGACTACGACCGTGAAATTACAGATTCTGATATCCCATCACCGGATGATACAAAGATAGCAAATTTAAACCAGCTCCAGATCGCTGCAGCAAAGTATAAGTCTATTGGTGGTTTTCTTGAATTTACAGAGAACTTCCAAAGTGATCTGGGACATGACAGGGACGGTGTTCAGGTCATGACTATTCATAAAGCTAAGGGACTTGAGTTTCCCGTAGTATTTGTGATCGGTCTGGTTGAAGGAATCCTTCCCAGTAAAAAAGGAGACATCGAGGAAGAACGAAGAATTGCATTTGTCGGGATATCAAGGGCAATGGCATTGTTATACCTGAGTACCTGTCAAACATATCTTGGTTCGCCCAGTAAAAGATCAATATTCCTTGATGAGATAATGGATAGTGGTAACGGCAATAATTCTTCTTAGACCACCCTGTCAGACGCCTGAGAGTATTATCTTTAGCATCATAACCATGAATATAATTAAAAAGAAAAGGAGGTTTAAAGTTGAATAAAAAACCAGCAGTACCTGTTTATGACAAGAGGTATAAAGGATCACAGCTGCGGGTATGTCTGGTTCGTGAAGGAAGATCCAAAAGACAGACCTATATCAAAAAATCTGAGGATGTTTACAACCTGGTTAAGAAAAGGCTGTGTGAATCAGACCGGGAAATATTTCTTTCAATTCTCATCTCAACAGATGGATCTCTAATCGGAGTTGAAGAGGTGGCAATCGGAACACTTGATGAATGCCTGGTCAGTCCACGGGAATTATTCAAAAGTGCAATACTTGCCAATGCCTCAAGAGTGATCCTTTGTCATTATCATCCTTCCGGCAGTTTAAGATTCAGCGGACCGGATAGAAAACTAACAAAAACTTTACTTGAAGCGGGTCGTATCCTACATATTGATATTGATGATCACGTTCTTGTGACACATCGGGGATACAGAAGTCATCGCGAGGTTGATGAAGACCTGTTTTAGAAAAACCGTAATACCTGCCATTAAATTAATCCCGCCAGATAAATATCAACATTCAAGATTCCCGGTAAACTTGAAATTAAATGAGGAACTCATGAAAAAGGTGATCTGTGACAACTGCAATTCTGGGCAGGCAAGGACCATTTCGTTTGAAATAGACAGGAGAAGAAGCCCAATTGGTGAATTTGAGTGGCAGTTTGAGTATGTTGATCTCTGTTACAACTGTCTTATTGAGCGAATTAGTCTTTTCCTTCAGGATGAGCAGGATGAAATAAAAAAGAGATTTATCAGTGCAATAACAATGAAGAAAGAGGATGTTGCATAAAAAATTATCTGGTTTTGACCGGATATGACAACCCCATACCCTATGATTAAAATGGATAATAACGTGAATTAACCCTTTATAGAAGGAGAAATATAAACATGAACAATACAGCAATAACAACACTCGGAGATGTCGCTGACCGGGTGGATAAATTATCAAAAAACTGCTTTGACCAGACAATCCCTGTTTCTGATATCTCGTTTAACGGACTTGATGAAATAACTATTGCAGGTGAGAAACATGAAATGCGTGAAATGGCTCAGAGAAGTTTCTGCTATCGTCTTGGAACACCGCATCAGTATTTAAGGAAATGTCCAGTTGAATTGCAGGCTGAAAACATGAATCACTGGATCAAGAAGGAAAAAAATGAAAAGTTATTTCTCAGGTTAGATGGAAATGATGTCCGTGCGATGTTTACAGAAAAGTATGTTCCAATTGACAACTTTGAGGTGCTTGAACGGATATATGCTCTGGGTTATAACGACCATTCAGAAGTTCAGGCTTATCTTGATGATCAGTTTATGTCTTTAACCTTGCTTGATGGAAAAAAGAAGTTTGATATTAACGGTGATACGTTTAAACCCGGGATAAGTTTCAGTAATTCTGAAGTTGGGCTGGCGTCACTTTCAATTGCAGCTATGTTATTAAGACTTGTCTGCACCAATGGTATGATTTCAACCTCAGATATTACCTCATCACATAAACACATCTCCGGTAAAGTCCTGGATAAGTTCCCTGAAATCATTGAAAAGGTTGCATTTGAAGTCGCACATAATCGGGATCAATTTAAATTGTCACTTGAAAGTCCTGTTGATAACCCAGAGGCAACACTTGAATCCTTTAACCGTCAGTTCGGTTTAAATCCCATTGAAAAGGAAGCAATTGAATGGGCGTGGCCATTTGAGGCAGGTAATAATCTATTTTCCGTGGTGAATTGTTATACACGCGGCTCACAGATGGAAGGACTTTCAGCATCATCAAGCTTTAAGTTACAAAAGACCGGTGGGCAGATCCTTTCAATGTTAAAACCGCAATAATAATTAAATAAAAAGGATGGGATCAATGAAGATATGGTCCTGTCCTTTTTCTATTTTAAAAGGGAGTCTATGAAACTATTTACTGGAGTTGAAATACTGGGAACACTCGGTGCTCTTACAATATGTATCAGTGCAGTTCCTCAAGTTATTAAAACATACACGACTAAAAGTTCGGGTGATCTGAGTATTTTATATCTTTGCATACTAATGCTGGGAATGATCCTGCTGCAGATATATTCAGTTAGTGTTAAGGACTTTGTGTTTATATTTGGAAATACGCTTTCAATGATAATGACAGGACTGTTAATTGTCATGTGGTTTAAGTATCAAAAAAATAATATTGATCGGAGGTGATGGATGGTCAGGCAATACACGCCTATAAAGTATGAATTTGATGAGTTAACAGCTGAGTGGTTTAGATCCCGTGGATACATTACAGAGATATTGAGCAGTCCATGCTTTTGCGACGTAGTTGCCTATCACAGGAAATTAAAGCGGTTTGCAATATGTGAAGTTAAAAGTCCTCGTGAGATTGATGCGATGCCGAGTTGGATAACTGAATATAATGTTAAAGGTCTGAGCCGGAAGAAAATACTGGAGCAGATAAAACAAGTACCTGGATATAAAGATGCTCCGGGATTATGGAGACTGTATTCATTTACACTGAGCAGTCAGCTTTTTACATATTATAAATTGGCAAGAGAACATTTGGATGTCGCGAAAAAGAGAAATAGGGAA
>Ga0222626_1000395_pt1 | contig 26531 bp, 23 predicted proteins | sample AntAcemetageno91_FD_179862 | JGI IMG/M metagenome (GOLD analysis project Ga0222626, IMG submission 179862) | Saline water microbial communities from Ace Lake, Antarctica - #91 | ecosystem: Environmental > Aquatic > Non-marine Saline and Alkaline > Saline | place: Antarctica: Ace Lake | collected...
TTTATCCCTTGACAAAGGGGGAGGGTGTTATAATATGATTCTACAAAATGCGGGACGTGGCGCAGCCTGGAAGCGCACCTGAATGGGGTTCAGGGGGTCGAGAGTTCAAATCTCTCCGTCCCGACCAGAAAAACCAATAAAATGAGCTGGTTAGCTTAAAGGCGGCCCGCTCATTTTTTTGCGATTTGGCAGCAATTTTGGGTTTTGTGTAACCCACTTAGCTGTGTTTCGCCCCCTCACGTCACCGATGCCGATTCATTTGAGTGACTATCTCGGGCAGGACTTCCCTGGCTTTTCCCAGAATCAAAAACGCCGATTATGGCAGTTTAAATAGTCAAGAGTAATGATCCTGAGCGGCGGTGAGTTCATCTAAGATCTCTCCTCTTAACGCCTCCGGGCTGGTTCAAGGACCTTTGCCCCACTGCCGTTTGAAAAAACCCACTTTTTCACATCCCACCAACCGGATGTTTCCATATAGAAGATGATGGACCCATCTTCCTGATCAATGATTTCCTGATTCTTTGACCATTTTCACTTCTCGATATAACGGGCCTGGTCTGCGGAGAACCAGATTTTTACTTTTATGGGATCGCCATAGACAGTATCAAAGGCTGACTCCAAGAGCTCTTCAGGCTCAAACTCTTTAGGATAGTCGAAAAGTTCGCCGGTTTTCTTAATCTTCTCAATCCTCTCCACCACAAGGGTCCTGATATCTCCGAAAGTGGTGGCGTTTACCAGGAAATAAAACCCGCCATCGTTTTCAAAGAAATGGAGAGGATCAATTTTGGAGTCCTTGATCTTGTTATCATAAAAAGAGTGATAGGTCAGATAGCAAATCTCGTTCTTCAACATGGCATCCATCAATTGACTGATGATTTCTTCATTTCCAGAATAGTCCTTTACAAACTTGGAGAATGAGACAAACAAGGCCTTTATTTTGTTGAGCTTATTGAAAGTATGCTTTGGCAAAAACATTGAGAATTTTCCAAAAGTGGACTTCGTATGCCTTTCGAGCTCGGTACCCAGGTGAAGGCTTGCGCAAATTCTGTGCAGGACTTCATTATTATACTTCCGTCCTGTTCATATGTTCAAGAGAATGATCGTGACAATACCTATAAGAAGACCGACAAGCCGAGGACCAGAAGAACGCTCTCCCATAAAGAGGAAAGCATAAAGTGAGCTGACCATTATTACTCCGACCCCATAGGTAGGATAGACCCTGGAACTTTCCCATCCCGGCATACTAAGGGCTTTGACTAAGAAATAGACCGCAAGGTAATTGCACACGCCAAGTACTGAACCGCCAACAACTGTCCTAGTATCCAAGGATAATCGCTTATCGGGGGAGTGAACCCATGCTAATAGGCCGCCAACCGCGAGGGCAGAGATGAAAGTTGCCGTGACATAGGGGTGGTGCGTGTTCTCATCCAGGTAGAAGTGTTGGACGTACTTTAAGAGAGTCCAGTTGGCGCCATAACTCAGGAACATTATTGCAGGTAGTATGGCATTGCTTCGAAGACACCCGTCTGAGCTATCCTCACTGTTGGTAGAGGCTAGGTAGAGGGACAATCCAGCTGCAACCAAAGCGACCAACTTTACGGGGGTCACAGCGTCTCCATACAGGAAAAATGCTACAGCCACGGGGATGGCAACAGAAATTCTGCTTGACAACGCCGCTACAGACACAGCCACACGTTGCGCAGTTGCAGCAAGCAAGTAAAAATTAACTGCGAAGAGCAAACCTTGAATGATTGAAAATAACAGCCAAGCTCCTGTTAATGCGCCGTTTCTAATGGACTCGAAATCTCCAAGGATTATCCCAACAACGGCACAAGCCAAATAGTTTATAGGGACGACGTAGATAGTCTTAATCCCCTTGCTTTCAAAGAATTTAAACAGAAGAGGGAGGGAGGCTGAAAAACAAATACTAAAAAGCAGGTAGTACAAGCAATGTCCTCACTGAAGTACAATTGGTTATACGGTTCAGGATATCATCACATTCGCAATGTTATCCGTTAAAAAATGCAATGTGTTTCCCGGAAAACCAGACATGCGTCGGTGCTGATATATTGAAAATATCTGAAATTCTTTTACATTGTCAAAAGCCAGAGATATGAATCACAATATTGGAAAATGTGCTCCGGGACACCGAACCTCATTATGGCGGTTGGTCAGTTTTCGCTTTATCTGGGTGTGGGAGAGGGTTTCCTGCATCAGGCTTACATTCACCAAACATTCAATATGTTTCGCACTATTTCTAGAAAACATTAGATTCAAGTATAATTAGTTAGTGCCTGACCGAAATCTGTCTTTTTCGCCCATATCTGTGTCAGACTCAAATTTCAATCCTCGAAATACTCAATGTATTCCTGCGGTTAAACTTTTCGCCTTTCCTTCCGGGGCGTAGGCCCTCCAGGTCGGAGCTTGATCTTAACAAAAAATCCGAGTTTTTGTTCGGACACTATTTATATTTTTACAAGTTTTTCCCGCGATTTTCTAATCTCTTCCGTTTGCCTGCTGACATCCACCGGGTAGGTGCGAAATTCCCTCCCGTACTCTTTCGACCATTGGGGAAGGCGAACGTCATGAACAAACCACTCCAGTGGAGGGCAGCCACCTACAAACACGGTGTTCTTATATTTGTTCTTGTACGGGGCCGTGCAGTCACCGATCAGCCAAATCTCATCTGCATCGATCTCTTCGGGTAGATTTACCTTTCGTCCAAAGACAAGGGCGTATTTCTTTTGGGGGTCTATCCCGATGGCGGTCTCTGTATCTGGAATCCGGTAAATACATCCACCACAAACACCCCCGAAGTAGGTGGTGACGTTGGGTTTATCACTGATGTATTGGAAGGCCGGCCGGCGGAAATATCTCCGGACTTGCTCGATCGCTTGTCCTCTCACGGTGATCTTCGATAGATCTGCAATCCCTAGGTTCTGCCGGCTGGCAATCTGAGTGGTCGGTATTTCCATGGCCTGGTAGCCCATGATCTCGGAGCAGACCGCATCTACCGCAACCACATCCTCGCCTGCCACCACCAGGTCCATCTCGATCAAATCGCCGCTGTGTGGTCCGAAACCCTCCATAGCTATAATGCCATCAATAACTGTCAGTCCGAGATTTATCACCTTCAACAGGTCAACCACCACATAGGATAGCTCAACGCCGTTTACGCCCCGGTGCAGTCCGTAGCGATCTTCGGGACGGAGCAAACCCAAAAGGTTTTTGATGCCGAGTGTTACCAAGGTAACAAAATTATTTTTCATTTTTGGTGCATTGATGATGACGTCAGCTTCCATTACAATCCTGGGGAGGCTCACCTTCCTTAAGAGGATACCATTAGGAATTTCGATGTCCACCCGTTCCTCTTCATCAAAATAGGAGAGTTCGGCTCCAGCGTCTTCCGCGTATTCTGCGATCTTGGAAATTTCGAAATTATCAGGGGTATAAAGTCCCCAGCAGGCACTTTCTCCCACGATGACTCGAGATGCACCTGCATCCCTTGCCAGCTTTACCAGCGCCCCGACAATTTCGGGATTGGTTGAGTCGCCTTTCTCGGGGGGTAGGGGCAAGCATATATTGGGTTTGATAAGCACTGTATCGCCTTGCTTTACAATCCGATCCATGTCTCTGATCATAGAAACCGCCTCTCGGACCATCTGTTTAGGCTCTCTACCTTTTATGACTGCGACTTCACTTTCTTGACTCATTCAAGCACCTCCTTGCTTTAGGTTTTTCGTTGAACAACGGCCTTTAGATCGATCAAAGTCTAGGGAACATCTTTTCAACAGACATATTGGAAATGGGTCGATAGGGTAGCGACCCATGGTAACAGGAAGAGACATGAGGGGTATGAACCCCTTTCTTGAGACAATGCTAACACAGATCTTATTAGGTAACATTTTCAGTCAGACTTCTGGTATTTTGTCTAGGTCGATGAATGTTGCTTCATGCAGCGGTATTACTATGTCAGCGGCTTTGCTGATTCTTAATAAGCTGTCACAGGTTCTTAATGCGTCGCCGTGAATTCTGCAAGGTATAACTGTAAGGCGCTCACAAACCTCCGGTGGAGGATTGATATTTTCATTAACATAACACAAGCCAGTGATTATGGCTTTGCCTTTATTTGTTTCTATTGCTACAGACTGTCCCCCTAAAGTATGCCCGGAAATAAACAACAACTCAATTCCCTCCTCGATGTAAGTATCTCCGTTCACGGTCTCAAAAGTTAAGCGTTCAAAAAGCACTTTAATGTATGGGGCTGCTAATACTGGGAGCGGTTTATTAATCCGGCAATTAAATACAATAAAAACTTACTAACCAGACAGCCCCCGCAAGTGAAGTTAAGAAAAACACAGATTTGAGCAAAAGTCCACAAAATTCCTGCTATTCGGTTTGAAGATCAAAAGCTAAATTTCTTTTCAGGCTTATGATATTTCAAGCTCTGTTTTCGCGGATAAATCTGAAAAGGCGGCTGAAAGAATGCTCCAGGCATATGACAATGTCGCCTATTTTTGGAAGGCACCTTGTGGTTTTGCTTCTTATCGTTCATCTTCTGATTGGGTTTATAAATAGAAACAGCCAAATTTTCTTATGCGCTATTATTGTCATTGACATAAAATGGCAAATTGCTTATATTCTGACCATGAAAAGGGGCCTCTTATCAGGATCAGGACTTTAGGATAGGTACTGGGCCGAAGGCGTTAAAAAATACAAGAGGTCCAATCCCGGCCTTTGTAGGGCTGCCAAACGGTACGGCATGCTCGCATAGCGTTTCAGGTAATGATTTTCGCAAGACCAAAGGGAGGAATCCGAGAAAGGCGTGGAGGATTCCTATCGATAACGCAGTTCAAAATCTTTATCCGGAAGTCTATAAGCGACAATCAGGCACAATCAGCCGAAAGGAGGCACGGATGTTTTGGGCCGTGATCAAGGCGAACCTGAAAGATCCACGCCACGTTAAAGATTTCAACGATTCATACAACAAGCATCACATGCCGCTTTATGTGGGACAGCCCGGTTTTCGTCCCGGCTGGTGCCTACAGCGCGTTGAGCGCCCGGAACAGAGAGGTGCTCCGAAACAGGAATTCCTCGCGATCTACTAGATCACTGGCGACCAGGCGTTCAACAATTCTCTGCATCGCGCCGAAAATATCGGGGAATCACCCCTGGGAGAAATGGAAGGCTCGGATCATTGACTGGCAGCGAACTTATTGTCGCCTCCTTTTCCAAAAGGACGACCGGGATCGAGAACAAGTGAACGCTGTTGGACGATTTTGGTCGATCGTTCGAATGGACTTAGAACCCTCTGACGACCGGCAGAAAGCGGCATTCAATCGATGGTATGATGAGACTCATATTCCTGAGGTGTGTTCTGGGAAAGGCTTTGTTTCGGCCTGGCGCCTCATGGTCGTCTCCGACAGCAATGACCTCGGTCCACGGGAGCAAGAGTACTGAGCAATCTACGAAACCGAAAATGCTGATTACATTCCGAACATCCGGAAGGGAAAAACCCCATGGGAGGGACTGTGGACCGAACACATCTGGAACTGGGAACTGATGATGTATCGAGTAGTAAATCAAAATCTTAGCAGACCCGCCTTGTAACTATCTTGAGAGGAATTATCATATGCCGTTTCCTACCGACCTCCTCGTTGTCGACGTGATCATCGACCCTTCGGTCGAAGACAAATGGAACCGCTGGTATGACGAGGTTCATTTGCCTGAAATAATTGATTGTCCCGGCTTTGTTCAAAGCGCTCGATACCGCAGCGTTGAACGGGACGGAAAAGTCCATTATATAACGCTCTATGAGCTCAGGAACCTGGAGGCCCTCAACTCATCAGAGTTCGCACGCCGACGCGGATGGGGACCTTTTGCGGACAAGGTTGACGCCACGGTGCGCGCCTATCGACGCATTTCTGCTCTGGGGGAGGGAAGTTCAGAATGACCAATGAAAGCGACAGCTGGTACTGGGAGAAAACATGGAGTGACTTTCGGTGCGGCTCTAGCCGATTGAGGATACGCTGGTCAAATGGCTATGCCGCCGCGCTGCTATATGACGAAGGGGTTCCGGAAACAGTCACAGCGATTTTGTCGCGATTGCCGCTGACGGTTCCTGTTGTCCATGTCGCATGGAGTGGAGATGCAATCATGAGTACACGCGCATACGACGTAGGCCCCGAACGCGCAGAAAACGCCGTCCGTCTTCCTTACCCGGGCGACCTTACATGGGACCCAAAGTTTGGCGAACTGGCCTTTATTTACGGCACAGCCGAGGCACGTCTTCCATCTGGCGAGAATACGCTCGTCGTTTACGGAACTATTCAGGAAGGACTCGCCGATTTTGCTGCATTCTGCCGGGCACGGCGTTTTGAGGGAATAGGGGAGCTCACATTGTCTTTGGAATGAGACCCGATACCAGGGTTATAACATTATTTCATCTTCAGATATTTGCAGGAATTTCTGCCAGATGTAGTCCGGTACCCAGGAATTAAAAATTGGTGATCGGGCTTCAACTGGGGACTAATCTCTTCTTATGCGTAAACAATGACACATAAAAGCAGGTGCACGATAATTGAATACACAATGCCCCCCCATTTCTTCTTACCCTCACAAGCATCCATGGTCTTGATGAAGGCCTTTAAATGGCCGTTTGTTGGATTATCAAACTGTTCGCTTGTCATTTCCGGAACGGCGATCAAAAACAGAACAACGACTGTCGCGGATACTTGATTTTGATTAAACAGTATAAAATTTCCAATTACTCCCATTTGATATTGGTAAGAGTATTTAATAAAATCAAGGGGGATTTCAAGAAGCATAAAATAGGTATTTTGTCTACCTATTCTGTGAATTAGCTTCTTCTATCGGCGCGTCTTGTAAACTGTATGCGCTGATTTCTTCAGTTTCATACAGCTATTATATCAGAACACTTTCAGAAGATACAAGATACGGATCTTACTCCCGTCCTCATGGAAGGGGAACTCCCGTCGAATTAGCAAAGTCACCTCAAAAAAATGTTCTCAGCTAATCCTCCTGAATGAGTTCGATCAATACACCATTGGTACTTTTGGGGTGCAAAAAGCCAATCCTCTCATCCTCTCTCACCTTTCTTGATTTTTTATCAATGAGTTGAACCCCCTTAGCCTCCACATGGCTAAGTGAGCCGTCCACATTTTTTACTTTATAAGCGATGTGATGGATGCCCTCACCCCTCTTTTCCAGGAACTTACCCATTGTACTTTCGGGGTTTACTGGCTGTATTAATTCAACTCTCATATCACCTATTGGAAAAAAGGCGATCTTTGCTTCGGTGTGAGAGGATTCGTAGACTAAACCGGGTTCGATACCAAAGACTTCTTTATAGAGCCTCATCGCCTGATCCAGATCCTTTACCGCTACCCCTATATGGTCCAGTTTCTCTATCATGGTGCCTCCTTGTTTTTAATGCTCATTCCTCCAGTTATAGAGGTATATTACCATGTTTTCTCTCAGGCCTTATCTCCATTTTTCCCCTTAACCTTTGGAGCGAAGTGATGAGAAAGGGCCGAATCTCCTTAGGGTCAATGATATCATCGATCCATCCCTTTTCAGCTGCCACATAGGGATTTGCAAACTTCTCGCGGTAGAACCTGATTTTTTCCGCTCTCATTGTCTTCGGATCTTCAGCCTTTTCGATTTCATCCTTAAAGATAATATTGGCAGCCCCCTCGGACCCCATGATAGCTATCTCTGCACTCGGTAGAGCGGCAGTCACATCCGTGCCCACCAGCTTGCTGACCGCCATTCCCGACATTGCCCCCCCGTAAATCTTTCGGATTATTATGGAGATTCGTGGCACCGTAGACTCTGAATAGGCGTAGAGAGTCTTTGCACCGTGCCGAATAATCCCGCCGTACTCCTGTTGCGTACCGGGAAGATATCCCGGGCAATCTACGAAATTGACGATAGGGATCTGAAAGGCATCACAAAACCGAATAAACCTCGCCATCTTGTTCGAGGCATCGATGTCGAGACATCCTGCAAGCACTAAGGGCTGGTTGGCAATAATCCCAATGGTATTCCCATTTAGCCGAGCAAAACCGATTATAATGTTCTTGGCATACCCCTTCTGTATCTCAAAAAAGACTCGATCGTCGACTACCAGACCTATCAGTTTTTTCATGTCGTAGGGCCTCTTGGGATCCTCAGGGACAATGCTTTGAAGCTCTTCTTCCACTCGCTCGACAGGATCATCGGTGGATTTTGTTGGTGGGAACTCACGGTTGTTAGAGGGAAGGAAACTCAACAGATCTTTCACCATATTGAGGCATTCCTCTTCCGTCTTTGAGACAAAATGAGCAACACCGCTTCGTGTATGATGGATTGCTGCCCCACCCAACTGCTCCGGGGTTACCTCCTCTCCTATTACCTCCTTAATCACCTGGGGACCGGTGATATGCATTCGACTGATCCCCTCTACCATAAATACAAAGTCGCTCAGGGCTGGAGAGTAAACAGCTCCTCCAGCACACGGACCCATAATAATTGAAACTTGAGGAACAACGCCCGATGCCAAGGTATTACGGAAAAAAATAGAACCATAATGACCTAGTCCTTCCTGGATTCTGGCCCCCCCTGAGTCAATCAGCCCAATGATAGGGCTGCCGGTTTGTATGGCCTTATCCATCACGAGGCAAATCTTCTTTGCGTGCTGCTCACCGAGAGAACCGCCGATAACAGTGAAGTCTTGCGCGAACACATAGACCCGTCTTCCATCAATCAAACCTGAACCGGTTACGACTCCGTCTCCATAGAATTTCTGCGCCCCATCATCCAATGAGCTGCGCCGGCGTGTCATAAACATGCCAAGCTCGGAGAAGCTCCCGGGATCCAGCAAAAGATCTAGCCGGTCTCGCGCGGTGAGTTTACCTCGCTTGTGCTGCTTTTCAATTTTATCGAACCCACCGCCCTGAGCAGCCTCTTTTCTCCGTTCACTCAGAATATCAAGCTTATTTTTCTCGCCCACCGTATGATCTCCTTTGGCTTAATTTTCCTCTCCTTTGAACCTCTCCTTCTATAAAACCGGCGATTTCACTGGTGGCATCGCTCGGCCGAAATACCTTTGCAACACCAAATTCCTTGAGCCGATTCACATCCTTTTTGGGAATGAAGCCCCCAACGGTGACTATCTTATCATTGATACCCTGCCTTTCCATCTTTTCCATTATTTCCCTGCAAATTGTCAGATGGGTGCCGGATAGAATGCTGAAGCCGATCACATCCACATCTTCCTGAATCGCAGTGCGCACTATGGCATCGACGGTTTGTCTGATTCCCGTGTAAATCACCTCCATGCCGGCATCCTTCAGAGATCTGGCGACTATCTTTGCTCCTTTATCGTGTCCATCTAATCCCGGCTTTGCAATTAGCACTCGTATTGGTCTTTTCGATGACATCTCCTGCTCCTCTTAAAATACGCTCATCTGTTTGGCCTCACCATAGACCTTCTTTAGCTGTGTAACAATTTCCCCCACCGTAGCATAGGCCTTGACGGCATTGAGAATAAAGGGCATCAGGTTTTTCCTCTCATTCGCAGCTTCCCCTATCGCACCGAGAGTTCTATCTATCTCTTGGCTATTTCGCTCTGCCTTGATCCGTTCAAGCCTTCCAATTTGCCGGGACAGCGTTTCCGGATCTACCTCGAATACCTCCACTTCTCGATCCTCCTCATCGATCTGGAATTTATTCACCCCCACCTTGGTCAGTTCCCCAGACTCAAACTTTTTCTGCACATGGTAGGCCTGATCTGCCAACTGCTTTTGGATAGTCCCATCCTCCACACACCGGAGAATACCACCGAGAGAATCGATTCTTTCCATCTCTGCATTGATCTCCCCTTCAAAGCCGTCAGTCAGGGATTCGACATAGTAGGAGCCACCAAGTGGATCAACCACATCAGGTATACCGATTTCGTGAGCGATGATCTGCTGGATTCGCAGGGACGTGCGAATCGCTTCATCCGTTGGGATGGTATAGGCCTCATCAAAACAAGGAAGATTCATCGAACGTGATCCAGCGAGGGCAGCCGCAAGCGCATAAAAGGAGATACGTGAGATGTTATTCAGCGGCTGCTGTTCCGTCATGCCACTACCCATGCCTCCGGTGGAAAACTTAAGCAACATCGATCTTTCATTCTGTGCATGAAAACGCTCTTTCATGATCTTTGCCCACAGCCTGCGTACGGCTCTCAATTTTGCAATTTCCTGGAAGAAATTGAACTGAACCCCACCACAGATCAAGTGAAACGAGAGAAGCGGCGCAATATCATCAATATTATAGCCCCGGGTTAGAACCTCCTCAAGATAGGCTATCCCCGTCAGGAACGGATAAGCTATCCCTTGAGCCGGGGTAGCACCGCATTCACATATATGAGTCCCGGATACGCTTACTGAATTGAATCTAGGAGCATGTTCAATGCAATACTCAATGGTATCTCCGATTAATCGGATGGAAGGCTGTGGGGGGAAGATGTATGTTCCACGAGCAATGTATTCTTTGATGATATCGTTTTGAATCGTTCCCCTCAATTTATAAGGCTCGACGCCTTGCTTTTCAGCAGCGGCAACGTACATGGCTAGGATGATACTTGCCGTTGAGTTAATCGTAAATGAGGTGCTGATTTCATCCAATGGGATTCCATCAAATGTCTCTTCCACGTCTCTGAGCGTATCAATGGCGACCCCAAGCTTTCCAACATCATCCTTCGCCAAGGGATCATCTGAATCAAGACCCAGCTGGGTCGGCAAATCAAAGGCCAGGCTAAGCCCTGTTTGCCCTTGATCCAGGAGGAACTTAAATCTGCTGTTGGTATTCTCTGAGGTCGAAAACCCCGCGTATTGCCTCATCGTCCATAGTTTTCCACGATACATCGTGGGGTATATACCTCGGGTGTATGGATATTCGCCTGGATTCCCGAGTGAACTATCATGTTCAAATAACGATATATCCTCGGGACCGTAATATAACTTTACTTTCACACCCGTATTGGTCTCTTTTAAATCAGCACTGGCTCCATGGTGATTCTCCCTTTTTTGTTTCTCTTTCGTTTTTTCTCTCATCGCTCCACTCCCAATCTTGTCCCTTTCAGATAATTTTTTGGCTCCTTAATTCCTCTATTTCATGAGGTGAATACCTTAGAAAGCGTTTCAAGACATCCTCGGTATCTTCGCCCAATTTAGGTGGAGCCTTAAACACCTCCTGGTCGATCTCAGACATTTTGATAGGATTTCCAAGGATTTTCAACTTCGCGTCGTTTCCGTATTCGACCTCAGCAACCATATTGCGGCTGAGAACCTGAGGATCCGATAGTGCTTTATCCACGGTATTTATGGGGCCTATTGGAATCCTCTTATCTAACAGCTCCAGCCACTCCTCCCCCGTCTTCTTAAAGAACTCCCCTTCAAGAATATCATACAACTCTTCCTTGTTTGCCAATCGATTTTCCCTGCTGTTAAACCGCGGATCATCAGCCATTTCCGGCTTTCCAATTGCATCACATAATTCTCTAAAGATATTCTCCGTATTACAATCGATTACGATATCGAAGGTCCTTGTTTTGAACGCGCGGATTGGATGTAGTGAGGTATGCCCTGATCCCATCGGCTGCGCGATATCATTTCCAACAAAATAGTACTGAGCACGGTATGTGAGAAGGGAAATCTGGCAATCCAATAGACTAATATCAATTTTTTGGCCTCGGCCGGTCCGCTCTCTCTGATAGAGCGCGGCCAATATGCCCTGGGAGGCAAAGAGGCCACCCGTCAGATCGCCCATTGGTGCCCCCATCCTGACGGGCATCTGTCCAGGTTTGCCAGTATAGCTCATAACACCACCTTTCGCCTGAATAATGAGATCAAAGGCAGGTCGATCATTAAAGGGACCTGTCTGGCCGTATCCGGAAATGGAGCAACAGATAATTTTTGGATTTATCCTATTCAAAACATCAAAATCGACTCCCAGTTTTTTGACTACCCCTGGTCTGAAGTTATCGATTACCACATCCGACTTTTTAGCGAGCTCATAGAAAATTTCCTTGCCCTTCTTTGTTTTTAAATCGAGTGTCATGCTCCGTTTATTACGATTCATCGCGATAAAATACGCGCTTTCGCCCTCAAAAAAATAAGGCGGCACTCCTCTTGCCCCTTCTCCGATGTCAGGTCTTTCGATCTTTATCACCTCTGCGCCTAAATCCCCCAGAATCAATGTACAATATGGCCCGGCCATAATGAGTGAAAGATCAAGAATTTTTATATCTGATAAAGGTTGCCCCATCTTAATTCTCCTTTTCATGCAGTCAAAAATTTAATGAACGATTATGTGTTAAAGCCATTACAAGAGGCAATTCGTTTATCCATATCTTTAACAAATAATGCTCTTTCTATATAGCCTTTCCAAATTCTCTCAATCACTCCCCAAATTTTAGAATCACTACTTAACCAAACAGGCTGCATGACTTCAACTATTCTACTAATTATTTGGATCCAAACAATATATTTTTGCTTTATCCAGTATAATATTGCTAAGATTCTACCACCTGGATCCTTAGCGCGATTCCTCTATCCATATCCACATGATTCCAATCAAATTGTTTAATTGGAATAGAGATTCGATTATTTGCGATCAATTTAGAAGGCCTACTTTCCCAAATTTTTCTGTCATTGGACCAAGCTTCAATAGCAGCTTTTTTGAGTGTATGTAAAACCTGGATGGAAACCCCTGGATGAAGGCATGCGAATCGATAGGATTTTATTTGAGACGGAATAATTTTCTGTGGAACTACATGTCTAATTGGGTATTCAGTATGCATAGAGACATATTCAGGTATTTCATTTTTACCCGATTCAATTGTTCCTAATATACTCAGCGCAGCCTGCTTTCCCTCAAGGAAACATAAATCATGCATATCTGCTCCTCGTAAAACATTTCCTGCAGCGTAGATGTTTGGTACTGATGTCATTAGAGTATTATCAACAACAGGCCCAAAGGTTAAGGGATCTCGCTCTATTACGGAGTGATCGATCAATGGAGAATAAGATCTAAATTTTCCTGTAATAACAACAGTGTCACATTTAATCTTGGAAATCTTTTCATTAACCAGGTTGAATAACTCAACACCTTCGACCCGTTTATGACCTAAAATTCCGTTAATCAGAGTATTATTGTAAATGGGAATACCAAGAAATGAAGCCAAGGATCTAAAAGGAAATGCATAGGTTTGAACCTTAGAATCCTCTTCTACTATCCCCATGATAGAAGTCCCTGCTTTTCTTAGAGCAAATATACATGGAAACACAACATGTTCTGAGCCTATGATTAGAGCACTTTTCCCTGGCTTTCTGTTCTGAGAATTGACCAATTCAAGTAATGTTCCTGTAGTAAAAACTCCAGCAGGACGAAGGCCGGGAATGACTCTGGGGAATTGTGAACTTTCAAAGCAACCGGTAGCCAAAATGATGAAACGACTCTTGTAGGTTTTTAATCCACGAGGAGATAATACCTCTAACTGGTGGCTTTCTCCTCGATTTTCTGGAATTAGTTTTAGAACCGTAGCCTCAGTATTAATTTCAACCGAAGTCTTTCGTATCAAATGATCTAGTTTTTGGGCATACCCGGGTCCTGAATAAATTCGCTTTAAATCCCTAAATCCAAAGAAATGAATATCTTCAATCCTCGGAATTCCTCCCAGTTTATCGTCACATTCAAAAAGTTCAATCTTTAATTTCGATAATTTTGAAAGTTCTATACAGGCAGAGATTCCTGCCGGCCCACCTCCAATAACAGCAACATCCAATAGGGTTTCTATTTCTGAAGCCATAATATCTTTTTCCCCTTTACACACTTTCAAATGAGATTAACTATTCTTTCGCTTTCATGTGAAAATCAACAAACACTTTGAGGAATTTATCATTTCAATAGTTATTCATTCTACAGTTTTCTACTCCCTCACACTCCGTTTTCTTTAGCAACTACGTAATTTGAATCTTTTCCTTTTTTAGTAATATTTTCAAAATCCTGCCCCAATTCTCTTGCCAGTATATTCGCAATTTTTTGGCTACAAAAATTACCCTGACATCTTCCCATAGACGCCCTTGTCCGAAATTTTACTCCGTCTATGGTAGCTGCTCCTCTCCGAATTGCCTCAATAATTTCTCCTTCAGTTACCGTCTCACATCGACAAACAATACGGCCGTATCTATAATCCTTTGCAATAAGTGCATTGCGGTCATCATTTTTCAGGTCTCTAATTGTTGGAGCGGCTTTCCTGAACGGATTAAATACGCTTTTAGTTGTCAAATCGAGCCCAGCATCACCCAGCATACTCACCACATGCCTAGACATCGGAAGAGAGCCTATGAAACCAGGCAATCTAATTATCACATTGAGAAACCTGCTATTTTCCTGTGAAAATTCAACGATATGATCCCCGATATTTCGTGTATTAAATAGCCGGACTCCGGTATAAGTCCTAATTATGTCTTTTGCAGATATGGCGGGGACTAAAGTTTGTGCTATAGCGATCCCATCCAAAACATTTTTCCGTATCGTGCCTATATCATCTACCTTATCAGTATCATCATATGTCCCACATTCAATTAGGATATTGTCATCACGCGCCTGCACTAGTTGAATAAGCCCAGGTTTATTGGGCCACCGTACTGTACCTTTGAGTAATCCCCCCAAACGCCTATCTAAAACTATGAACTGCGTTTTTTTAAATTGTAGATTCCAATCGCGGCCTCCTGCCATATCGGCTATTCTATCACTAAATCCACCGGCAGCATTCACAATGAATTCAGTTTTAATGATACCCTGGGTGGTTTGTACCATTTGATAACCATTCTTCTTATAAACTCCGCTGACCTCCGCATTTAACATTATTGTAACACCGTTTTGCACTGCATTCTCTGCCATTGCCATTACTACTTCTGGAGGGAACACATCAATAATGTGATCTTTAGCGTACAAACCAGTCATTACATCCTTGTTGACATTTGGCTCTCGAGCAAGAATTTCTTCTCTGTCAACTTGTTTGAAATCAGCATATTTGCCCCCTATTTTCTTGCCAAGGTCGATGTACTTTTGCATGTCTTCGATTTGGTCATTATCTTTAGCCAATATGTGCAGCTGGGAGTACCCGTGTTTTATGCCTAACTCCTTAAGCACTGGAATCCAGTCATTAAAACCCTGCTCACTCCATTTTGTCAAAAGGGAATTTGGGTGATAGAGATCAGATAAAGGTGTTTCAGGTGGGAGCATTACACTTTTCAAAACCATGGATCCAACCATATTTAAGCCAGTATAAATATGTCCCAATGTCAATTTGCTTTGCCCAGCAGCAACTTCACCAGCCTTTTCAACTATAATTGTTTCTAACTTATATTTTGACAATTCCCTGCCGATGGCAACTCCAGTAATGCCCCCACCTATTACTACAACATCAGCTTCAATTACTTTGTTTTCGTTCATTTTGCATCTCCAAGCCTGCAATAACTGTCATTTTATCGAAGCCTCATTGAGGGAAGGTCCATCGAAATATCATTAGGCGGTACCCATAATATCATTATTTGCAGTGATATTGACGATACCTTTCGTGAGCCTGAATCCGTAGAGGACTTATCAGCCATAATGGCCGACGGCAAAGGGGTAAGTATTAAAAAGGTCATAAACCAGAACTTGGTCGGTGTCTAAAGAAACTTGTCTGGGGTTGGTTGGGCTGATAAAACGGTCACTAACATCTCTAAAATGATCATTAACAGACAATACTCCAGCGATAGATGGGAACAATATTGGAATAATAAACTTGGAATCAAAGACTACTTAGACATTGACCTTTTGTCTGTTAATCTGGCACCATGTAAACACTTGTGAGCGTTATCAATGTTTTATTGTAAATTTCTATCAGAAATTATTGTCAGTTATTGAAATCAGGAAATCAAATCAGCCAACCCAAGTTTATTAATAGTTTCCTTTTTAGGAATACCGTTTTTATTCCATCCCCGCTCTTTATAGTATTCGGTCAGCATACGTTCTAATGGGACAATGTTTCCCTTCGCAGGCCCATTGGGCATTGGTTCATTCAGGCATCTCCATGGTAGGGTGTCATTCTCTTTAGAAAACCCTTCTCTCACGTTAAAGAGCCGTTCAAGAGTATATATTCTGTCAGCAATATTAATTGACTCCTCATTCGAATAGCCCCAACCTGTAACGGCATTAGTAAATTTAAGCCGCTGCGCATTATCCATGCCAAATCGAGAAAAGCCGCAAAAAATCATTGAATCTTGAAGACAGTATTTATTCTGCTCTCGCCTTACCACTCGCGCTTTATCTTTGTGAGTTAACATATCCTTTAACTCGACACTCTCAGGGGTAAGTGTCGGGCCGAATGAATGATTTGCACCTGGTGTCGCGGTAGCATAAAGCAATCCCATTCCAACAAGGCCTCTTGGCTCGTACGCAGCAAGACCCTGCCCTTTACTATGCATGGCGAATTTGTGCGATCCCTGTCCAATCTTTTCAGAAACTCTTTTGGTTCCTTCTGCCAGTAAATCACCAAATCCATCCCTTCGGGCAATTTTCTCTATAAGCGTTATGAGACCCACAGCATCATCAAATCTCAATTCAAGCCCGTCAGTATCATTGACTGTAATCAATCCTCGCTGGTAGCACTCTATTGCAAACGCAATAACGTTTCCCGTGCTGATTGTATCCAGTCCATATTCATTACACAGGTAATTTGCCTGCGCCACAGTTCTTATATCCCCAACACCGCAATTACTCCCCAGAAGCCCTATTGTTTCATATTCGGGACCAGGCAAAACCATTCCTTTATAAGGTCCATCCTTGATCAATGCTGTCTTGCCACATGGAAGGGGGCAGCCAAAACATGACTCGTTGTGGATATAGAGAGTATCTCTTACTGTTTCCGGCATCAGGCCTTCAATGTCGTCAAATGTCGCTGTAGAAAAATTCATGATGGGCAACACACCTTTACTGTATGTTACGGCAAGTGTACCCGCTGTTCCCTTCTCAATTCTTTTAGGGACAGCCGGATTTGCCCTTATCGTCTCATAAGTGTCTTCAAGTAATTTCTGAAACTCCTGTATATCGGCTGCGTATACGTTTTTTGTGCCTCTTACTGCAATGGCTTTCAAATTTTTGGATCCCATTACAGCACCGGCACCTCCTCTGCCTGCTGCTCTCGAATCCACAATAATCCCCGAAAACCGAACAAGTTTTTCGCCGGCAGTACCTATTGAAGCAACACTAACAGAGTTGTCTTTCAACTCCTCTCTAATAGCTGCTTTAGTTTCCCCGGTTGTTTTTCCCCAGTAGGCACGGGCATCCTTGATCTGCACCGTATCATCATCGATCCATATATAAACTGGCTTTCTTGCCATTCCTTTTATAATTACCATATCATAACCAGCATACTTCAGTGCCGGGCCAAATCCTCCCCCACCACAAACAGACCTTGACAATGATCCAGAAAGAGGTGACTTATTGATCATAACGAATTTGGGTGTAAAGGGAGTTAGGGTGCCCTGAAGCGGACCTGTAATAAAATATATTGAACTCTCAGGGGAAAAAGGATCCAGATTGGGCACTAATTCTCTATATGCCAAATAAACCCCTATTCCCCTTCCACCTATATATGCTCTTGCAATAGCCTCATCAAGCGATTCCGTTGCCACTGTTTCATGACTCAAATCGATCCTCAGTATTTTCCCTTTGTAACCGCCATTGAACATAAAAAACCCCCTATTCCTCAAACACCAAAGCCCCTGTGGGACAATAACGGACGCATAGAGGCTCTCCTTTACATAAGTCGCATTTCATGGCTACTTCTTTTTCCCTATTCATAACTATCATATTATAAGGACATTCATCGAAGCATTGTTGACACCAAACACACTTTTCCTGATCGATAACCCATATTGACAAATCATTTTTATTAACAAATGCATCGACAGGGCAGGCTTCAGCACATGGTGCAGGTTCACACTGCTGACAAATATGAAGGCGATCCATCTGCAAAACAGGCTTATTCAAGCCGAATGACCAACTACTTTCGACCTGGATCAAACCATTCTTCGGATTAAATGCGCCATTGTGATGAACCATGGAGCATGAAAGCTCACATATTTTGCATCCGACACACCGTTCCTCTATTACTCTCAAACGCTTTTTTGACACTTCCCAACCTCTCTTATTCAACTTCAAACAGCAAACCCAAAAATATTTGAATCATTAAACCTCAGCAGACGATGATCTTGTAGCATATAAGCATCCTGCTGTCTATAACAATTTGAATTATTTCAAAGAGTCTTATGGAAAAAGTAAAACAATCGGTGATAAATGCCTTAACGTAGACTGCTTAGCAGCTGATTTCGCCGTGATCACTTACGAAACATTTACTATATTTCTCTGCCAATTTTTGAACCTTCGTAAATCGCTTCCATTGCATTCCGGGCTTTCACGCAGTCTCCTACAGCGAATACAGAGAACCTTTTCTCCTTACGGAAGGTTTTCTCAAGAGAATTTTCGGCAACAGCACCAGTAGCGAGCACAACCGTATCGATTCCCATAAGTTTTCGGGTCCACCCCTTCTGGGTATAAACAATACCATCCTCATCAATACGATCAACCTCTGCCCCAAAGTGGGTTTCAATCCCTTTTTCCGCAAATTTAATCTCGAAATAGATTCGATTTGCATTCCCAATATCTGGAGGCGTGGTTGGGAGCATTTCCAGAAGGGTTATATCTCTTCCCTGTTCAACAAGATAATCGGCCACTTCCAATCCGACAAGCCCAGCCCCTATAACAACAACCCGCTTTCCAACGGAAGCTTTCCTATCCAGGACATCTACCGCGTAAACAACGTGTCTCTTATCTACCCCCTCAATATCTGGCACCAAGGGAACCGCACCGGTGGCCAACACAATTACTTCTGCATCAATATTTTTCACCGTTTCTTTTGTTACATTCTTACCAAGTTCCACTTTTATCCCGAGTTTCCTAACCTGCCGGGCCAGATAGTCCGTCACTTTTCCAAGCTCACCACGGTTAGGCGGGACCCTTCCCATACTGATCTGTCCTCCCACACCGGTTTTCTTTTCGTAAAGGGTGACGTCATGGCCCCTCAAGGCTGCCATACGAGCTGATTCCAGTCCTGCTGGCCCGCCTCCAATCACAGCAACCTTCTTGGGTTTCTCAGCCTTTCGGATCTCAAACTCTTTTTCCCTGCCAATAACAGGATTCTGGAGACAAGTAAATGGTTTCATTCGATGGATGTTATCGATACATCCCTGATTACAAGCAATGCACTCGCGGATATCATCATACCGACCCTCCATAGCCTTTTTTGGCCATTCAGGATCAGCCAAAAGCCCCCTTCCCATAACCACAAAATCCGCCTTTCCTTCCTTGATGATCTCGGCAGCTTTTCTGGGTTCAATGATACGCCCTACCGTCCCCACAGGCACATCAACGTACTCTTTGACCATGGCAGCAAAATGCACATTCGTAAAGGGAGGAATCTGCATCGCCGGGATCATCATATAAGGTCTGGACTCGTGAAGTCCTACGGAACAGATGATGGCATCCCCACCTGCTTCAACCGCAAGCCTGGCCGTTATGCACGCATCTTCTGGAACAACTCCTCCCTCCACGTAATCATTGATATTGAGCTTCACGATGACAGGAAAGTCCTCTCCGGCTTTTTTCTTTACATCTAAGATGATCTCTTGCAAGAACCTGGACCTTCCATAGATATCTCCTCCATATTTATCACTACGTTTATTGGCATAAGGAGATAGAAATTGATTGATTAAGTATCCATGTGCTGCGTGAATTTCAACTGCATCAAATCCGCCTTCCCTCGCCCTCTGTCCGGCATCGCCAAATTTGGAGATTATGATCTCAATGTCTTCCAAGCTCATCTGTCGTGGGTTATCTGTCTTTTTGCTAATCCCGCTGTACCGTGAGGCCAAGCTGGATGGGCCAATCGGCTGAAGACCGGTTATCGCTGTGGAACATTCCCTTCCACCGTGATGTATCTGCTGTGCAATCTTCCCTCCTTCTGCATGAACAGCCTCCGTCAGCTCCCGGAAGCTTGGAATTAGCTTATCATCGTGCGCCCCCAGCGCGTAGGTGATTCGCTTCCCCTCGAGGGAGACATGAGAAGATTCCGTTACATTCAAACTACAACCTCCTCTTGCGATATTGGCATGGTAGGCTACGAGCCTGTCGGTGACAAACCCGTCTTTTTTGGCGAAATTTGCGACCATAGCTGCCAACACGATCCTGTTCTTCAACTCCATCTGTCCGATCTTTATTGATTCAAACAGCTTTCTTATCTCTTGCACCTTTCCCTCCTATCTAATGATGTGAAACCTCTTAGATCCAGCTTGATAAACAGGAAATTTCTCCACCGTTACTTTGTCAAGATCGGCAAAAAAATCAATTTTTCAGTCTAAATATTAATGAGACGTTCTTCTGCGTATAGCTCCATTTAACACTCCGGGATGTGCCTTTCCGCTAACATATTGCTCTTAAAGGGTCTTGTAATTTGCAAAAGCTTAGTCCTAAGCATAACATATTGCGATCGGGGAAAGTAAGTGTATATCCCTATAAGAGATATGTCTAATCAATTACCATCGACGCATCCTGAAACATTGAATCCTCTTCTATCAAGATCCGGTGTGCCTCATCCAAGCTTACTTCTTTGAAGAAAGTTGAATCGCCTGGTTTTGACTGTGCAATCCAAGCCAGATCGCAGCTAATGACGGTTCCGATTTTCACGTACCCGCCTGTGGGAGGGCCGTCAACGGCTAAAACAATAGGCTCTCGGCCTGACACTACTTGAAGTCCACCCGTTGGGATGCATTCATTCAGGATATTTGAGGGATCTTCGCCGCCTTCAAGATCCATAAATTCCTCCCTTGGCTTGAAGCTCAACTGGGGGCCTTCATACCGCACGCCCATGCGGTCTGCCAAAGGCGTCACTTTCCATCGGGTAGAGAAAAAAAGCTCAACGCTTTCGTTAGTAAAAAGGAATTCCTCCAGCCCTCGCACCGCCCTGACTTGAAACGTATTACCAAAATGTCTCACCAGGTTTGGTGCCGCCCTCCTCCCTTCCAGGCGTGAGGGTGATATCCCCGACTGGCCAATCTTTAGAATATCCCCTTTTTTAAGCATCCTCCCCTCGTACCCCCCCATCTCTCCTCTAAGAAAAGTTGATCTGCTCCCAAGAAGGGACGGGACGTCGACCCCCCCTATTACAGTAACATAGGCCCGGCAACCCTTTTTCACTCTGGAAAAGGAGAGGACATCGCCTTTAGAGACCCTTATGACTTTCCACATTTGGATATTCTGACCGTTTAATCTGGGAGAGAGGTCGCCTCCCGTAATAGCAATCCCCATATCCGACAGTGCCTTCATTTGGAATCCGATACCAAGCACCTCAAGTCCTGCATCCCCCAGAAGGTTCTTGAGAAGAAGATTTCCCACCTTCAAGGAATAGGCGTCGAAAGCACCGGAGGGAGGAATACCTTTTGAGCCATATCCGGGTCTTCCCAGGTCCTGAACCGTTGTCATCATCCCGCCGTTTATTACCTCAAACATCACCACCCCCTTCTCCATTATGAACAGAATTTAGTGCCCAGTCTTCTTCCTTAATTTGATAAGCGTAACTTGAGAAGTTTCTTTCAATCGCCTGATACTCTGCATGGTTTATGGAAAAGAAGACGATTCTGTCCCCGGGTCTAAAAAGGATAATATCATCTTCAAAGATGGGATTGCTGCGCTTCAGGTCGTAGATCGGTAGGGGCGTTCGTCCCAACATCTGATAACCCCCAGGACTTTCTATGGGATAAATGCACTGCAAAATGCCCCCAATCCCTAAAGTGCCCTTAGGGGTACGAGTCCGGGGAACCTTATATTTAGGTGCAGTTATGCGGCTGGACGAATCTATCGGCACAAAGCATGGCAGACCAGGCGTAAATCCAATATAGACAACTCTGTAGGAGCTCGATGTATGCATCTGAATTAATTCATCAACACCCATCTTATTATATTCTGAGACGAACTCCAAATTGGGAGAGGCCTGGAACTCTTTAGCGCATGATCGAGTCCATTGGTCTCCATATACAACGGGCATCCGAATCACCCGGGAACTAAGAACCTCCTTCTCACGGTTTGCCTGGTCTTCCAGCTTACTCACTTCCTGAATTAGATCATCGGTCGCAATCTCAAAAGGGTCATAATCAATCATCAGAGAATTGATGCTCGAAGAAATGCCCCGAATTCCCCTGCATTCTATTTTTCTCAACCGATCGCAGAGAACGATGGTATTAAAACTGTTTCTTAGACTAAAGCTGTCTCCATAATTGACTATAAGAAAATGATCCCCTGCAATTCGGTATCGCGTCTTCATACTACCCACCTCTCAATTTGACGGTTACTCCCGCCGTTCTTAATGAATCGTGGATCGCCTGAAGTCGATCCAATGTAAGAGGATTGTCACCGTGGATACAAATGGTGTCAGCATCGAAACCTACTTGGTCTCCTTCCATAGATGTGATCTTACCCCATTTTAAGAAACACAAGAGCCTTTCGGCGATAGCCGCAGGAGTTGCTTCAAGCTCTTTCACCCTTGGTGGTACTAGTTTCCCGGAAGACGAATAATGGAGATCGGCATAAAACTCCTGAAATATTCTCAATCCCATTTTATCGGCAACCTGGCCTAAAGTGGGATGGTAAATCTCAACTGGCCCCGGACAATAGAGGATTAGTTTATTGTCAATATCCAGAACGGCTTTGACCAAAGCACGGGCCTGTTCTTCACTTTCTTTCGTGCTTCGAAAAAAGGCCCCGTGTGGTTTTACGTGGTGTAGACTGAGACCCTCGATCTCTGTAAAGGCCTTGAGTGCACCCACCTGGTAAATGATATAGTGATAAATCTCCTCAGGGCTGATCTCCATCACCCGTCTTCCAAAACCCATGAGGTCAGGCAGCCCCGGATGAGCTCCGACAGCCACACCATGTTTTTTGGCCAGGCTAATTGTCTTTCTCATTGTGAGGGGATCTCCGGCATGATATCCGCAGGCAATGTTGGCTGAGGTGATGAGCTTCATTATGGCCGCATCATTGGGCATCACATAGTTCCCAAATCCCTCTCCAATATCTGAATTAATATCAATCTCTTTAAGCATTTTGTCCCCTTTTAACCGATTTTTCTACAATCATATAGTCGCGAATACCTCATTATAATAAAGAAAGTTTAATAATGAGATTCGATGGTCGTCTTTAAAATGGGTAATTCTTGAGTTTTCTCGAGGTTGCCCCTGAAGATTAGGAGAATCGCACCACAAGATGTACGCACCTGGTGATGTCTGACAACTTGTTTCTATCTCTTAATTATTCATCTTCTAAATCCTCCCTCATCTCCACGCCAGCTAACTCTTCCAAAACCTTTATGACAACCGGATAATATCTTTCCCTATAACCAGCCGCCCTTGCCCGTTCATATGTCTGGTAGGCCATTGAACCAAAATACTGTGGAACATTATATTTGGCTGCTGTGTGCATGGCCAGGTCCAGGTCCTTCATGATATAGTCTACCGGAAACACCTCCTTATCGAACTTCCCCTTCAGAACGAATTTCTTCACATGATTCTGTAAGACGAAACTGTTTGCGGAGGCCTTGCTTAAGGCCTTAAATAACACATCCGGTTTAACGCCTGACTTAACTCCTAAAACCAGTGCCTCTGAAAGGGAACACATCGAGACCGCAATGATAAGGTTGTTGATGATCTTTACAACTTCACCTGCACCCGAATCTCCAACATAATCAATATCCGATCCCATTGCTGAGAGGATTCCCTTGCACCCCTCATAAACCTCTTTTTCGCCACCGACAAAAATCATAAGCGTCCCGGCTACCGCCGCTCCCACACCTCTTGCCACAGGGGCATCAAGCATCTTAACCCCTTTTTTTGACAATTTGTTTGAGATTTCCCGGGTTGTAACTGGATCAATCGTACTCATATCAATCATAATCGATCCCTCCCGAATACTTTCGATGACGCCCCTTTTCCCTAAAATGACTTCTCTAACATGGGGCGAAGAGGGAAGCATGGTAATAACCACCTCTGACTTTTCGGCAGCTTCTTCAGAAGACCCGGCAACCTCGGCACCCTCAATAAGAAACGCTTTGGTTCTCTCTTCGAGTTTATCATATACGGTGAGGTGATACCCTTTCTTAATCAAATTCTTCGCCATGGGTCCTCCCATGGCACCAAGTCCGATGAAACCAATTCTTGTTTTCATTCCAGTATGCCTCCTAAATCACATTAAAGTTCAATATCAACTTCTCTCTGAGCCAGCATCCTTCAAGGATAAACAGGCAGATCAAATATTCTACCATCATGGCCCGGTAATACGTAATCCGCTATCTTTTCGATTTTATCGAAAGATTCATAATAATCCTCCAGGTTATTGAAAATACCTGAAGGGACATGAGGGACTGTGTCCCAACATTCAAAAAGGCCCACAGCATCTCCAGCGATAAAGTATTTTCCTTTTTCAGTATCAATCAATACACCTTGAGAACCGGGAGAGTGGCTTGGAATAAGAATGATCTTGACACCCCCCTCCACTTCACAGTCGCCATCAATGATTTCAATTCTTTCCAAGTAGTCGACAAATGGTGGCCTACCCAGACTTTTCTCATGATAAAGGATATTGTGACATGGAAGTGGGGCTATGGCATAGGCAATCTCTCTTCTTTGAATAAGAAATTTGGCGTTTTTAAAAAGATGAAAACCATATGTATGATCCCAATGCAAATGGGTCAAAATAACGATCTTCACATCATCCGGAGAAACTCCTGCAGAACGAAGCGCATTGATTGGTTCCTGGCTTTCATTCCGGGTGATCACAAGTCCGTGATTCTCTAAGCATTGTGCAGGATCGGGCGGACCCAAATCTACTACGATATCGTTTTTGGTTCCTTTAATATACCACATGATACAAGGAGCCCTATAAGTTATCTCCCGATACATCCGATACATGCAAGTCTGTTTAGGTAATGCTTCAAAATTCCCGACATTTATTGGCACAATCATATAATGCATTTTCTGTTCTCCTCAGTTAGACTGATCATCGATTGACAATCCGACGGTAAAAACTAATCATTTCCTGGCAAAAACTTTATGATAAATCAGACAACCCGAGATCCCTCAACGTCTCCTCTTTAGGAACACCCGTGGTTTCATCCCATCCCCTTTCTCTATAGTAATGGTCAAGCATATCATTTGCCACCTTCTGTGACAGAGGCTCAATTTTCCGACCATCAACCCACGTTGGTTTGGTAATCCATTTCTCAGGGGGCTGATCTTCTTTCCTTCCAAACCCTTCACGGCAATTGAACTGTCTTTCCAGATTTTGTGCTCTTTCTCCTGTTCGAAGGATTTCTTCAGGTGTTATCTTTATCCCTGTTGCTGCTTCAAACAGTTCAGCACAGCCGTCTGGATCAAGTATCTTTTGGTAAGGCGGCCTGTTGCAAAGCCCCAGGTTCAAAAGCATAACATTGTAGTCTTCTACCCATTTGGTTAGTTTAGGCACATATTCCTGTTCGACTTCGCTTGGTATCACTTTTTCCACCTGATCTTCCGGCACTCCTATCGATTTCGCAAATTTCCTCAAGCCCTTTAACTTACGATGCGGCACTATAGTGATTGAAAGGGCATTCATATTGTGCCCACCTCGGGCACAAACCAGTTGCCCAAAATTCTCTGTACAAATATGGGTCCTGAGATCGTTAGCAGGTTCGGTACCCTTAATATGAACTACGTGGTTCTTATCTCCCTTGGCTAATCGCTCTGTAATATCCTCCCATGTTCCTGCTAATAAATCGCCAACACCTTTTCTATAAGCGACCATCTCCATCAATTCCATCGTTGCCTCGAAACCCTTTCTCGGGACCCAACCCTGCGTTTCTTTAGAGCTGATAAGGCCTTTTTCATAAAGGTCACAGAGCAAATCCATTTTTGAGCAAAAAGTCAGATTGTCCATCCCGTAGTCATTTATTGTATGTGAACACTTAATAAGATGATTGTAATCGCCCACATGTGCCTTAGCTCCAAAACTCTCGATAGAGCTGAAAATCGTCGACTGAATATGCTTTAATCCAGCAAATTCTCCTGATTTGACCTCCATGGCGCTTTTGCACCCCACAGGGCAGGTATCGCAATGAGACGCCCCAGCCCTCACCTGCTGTCTATATGCCTCAGGCCCGTATAATTGGGTCATCGCTTCACTCGGTGCAGTGTCGTTAAAATTGTTTGTCACGTATTTGCCGGTGTTTACAATCCAAGCGTCCCATCCAATTAAAAGCCCAAGTTCTTTCCATGTCGGTACTAAGGGGTTCGATCTCACTTTTGCGAGATATTCCATTGTCATTTCACGGAACCTTTTTGGATCTG
>Ga0222626_1000403_pt1 | contig 26122 bp, 20 predicted proteins | sample AntAcemetageno91_FD_179862 | JGI IMG/M metagenome (GOLD analysis project Ga0222626, IMG submission 179862) | Saline water microbial communities from Ace Lake, Antarctica - #91 | ecosystem: Environmental > Aquatic > Non-marine Saline and Alkaline > Saline | place: Antarctica: Ace Lake | collected...
CATCCTATTGATAACACAATTGATTCATTGAGGAAAGTCATTTCTGCCGGCATACCTGGCATCCTGATCAAGAAAAAAGAGAATTCCGGATCTTCTTGATGTTTCCCCCTTGTTGGCGGGGAAGTGCGGCAGACGACATGAGGAGAAGCGGTTGTGGGAGGATAAATGCCGAAGCGCTCCTGGAACAGGCTTCCGGACGAGTCCATTCTCCTGTAGACCGGTTTAAAACAAAGGGTGGCGTTTCTGGAGAGGATTCACCTTTTTCTCTGATTTCCTTGGTAAGAAAGCCTGTCGAAGGTGTCTGCAACTCCTGAACAATTCTTCTAATGAGAGTCGTTTTTCCGCAACCGGGAGGACCAGTGAAAAGAATATTGTTGAACGTCATATCCCTGTTTCTCTTTCGGTTTTCTCTCTCTTATAAAAGGCCAGCTCCCACTCAAAAGCCACTGAATCATGGCGAAGAATGTAGGTTGAGTTATCATCACCCACAACCTTGAAGAAGCGGTGTTCCGGGTCAAGCCAACGATCAACGACCTCTTTGACCCCAATCAGCCTTTCTTCTAACCAGAAACGCCGAGGGGTCTCCTCTCCTCTATAACCTGAATAACAATCAACCCGGATCTTCATAGTCTTTCAAACACCCTCGCTCAATCATTTCAAATGAGAGACAGAAGAGAGAACACGAAGTGCTCTCAAGAAATCACGTTCAGGATCTGGGCTTTTCTCTCATCAGGCCTTCCGGGAATGTTGCTTGGATACCCCACAATCATTGGAGCAACGATTCTGTAATCTTTGGGCATCCCAATGTATTCCCGAATTTTAGGATTTTGTATGTTCGTACCAAGCCCGACCCAGCACGTACCCAAGCCTCTTTCACAAGCCAAAAACATTAAATAGCAAGCAGCAAGCGCACAATCTACCTGCAAGGAGCGCACCCTTTCAGATCCGCCTATGTAAACCAGGCAGGGAGCGTTATAGAAAACATTGAAATGTTTGTCCCGAAGAGTAGATTCATATTTTTTCAGGGGGGCATCAGGGTTCAACTCGATATACGACAAAATGTTTTGCTTGCTTTCATCTGAAAGCTTCCTGATCCACTCTTTGTTGTTCACAACTATGAACCTCCATGGCTGGCCATCCCCTGAACTTGGGGCAAAACAACTATCCCTGATGATCTCTTTGATAAGATCTAAGGAAACAGCCATGTCTTCATAATCCCTAACAGATCGTCTCTTACTGAGTAATTCAGAAAAATCAGTCATTTGTACGGTCCCTCCAACCAAAGCATTTCCTTTTTTTGGGGCTCAAAAAGATCGGTATTGGCCCCTTGCTACGCCGATCCTGGTAACTCCCATGCTGTGCCACCCACCTTAATAGATACCACACACGCAACCCACTATAAATCCGCTGTTTATTCTTTGGCCTCTTCCTTTATGTGAGGAGGAGGTCAAACGCCCATCTCTTCATGGTAATAGGATCCACTCTCCTATTTTGCTCTTCCAGAGGGCACTCTGGTTGGCCTGGAATGCCCTCAAAGTCTTAATTCAATAGCTGATCTTTGTTTTGGCCTTTATGGCATGTAACCCCGGAAGGATTAACTTCCAAGCGTTTTTGCTGAAAAAAGGTGAAGGAGTTCGGTATCAGCACCCGCTTTGAGAGGTGCGCTTGTGAGGGTCGGTTTCTTGTCCTGACTTACTTTGAGTTATGTTTTGGTTGTGGGGTATAGTATGGGGTAAGCTAATTAAGGTCAACGAAAAAGGGGCCACGCATATTGCGTAACCCCTTAATTTTACTAATGGCGGGCGATGCGAGACTCGAACTCACGGCCTTTGGTTCCGGAGACCAACGCTCTATCCAACTGAGCTAATCGCCCATTTTAATCCATTTTTATCAGCTTTTATCCGCCAGGTCAAGGACTTGTGGAGATGACCAATTATTAACGCTATCGCGTTATTCATCACACTACTCGTTCCAGTACTTTATGCGCTTCCATGCGAGAGCCTTGAGCCTTTCCAGAACTTCGGGGAATTTCTCCTCAATATCCTGGATATACCACTCTAAAATCTCTGTCGGTTCTATACTCGTAATCGTAACCGTGCGTTTGTCGTGCTGACTGATGACTCCTACCTCCCCGATGATCTCGCCGGCCCCTAATTCATTCAGGACAAAGCCATCTTTTGCAACTACATTTATCCTTCCTGAGCCAATTAGTGCAAAAGTGCCGCCAGACTCCTCACCTCTCTCGTAAACCATTTCGCCATCGGAGAACTCCCTGGAATTTGAGCTCATGATCAAAAGATCCATCTGGCCCTGATCCAGGCCTTCAAACAGTTCGCACCCCTTAAGGGCGGTTCTCATGACATCCGAATCCATTTTGCAGTTCCTCCGTAGTCTATTTGATTATTTAACCGTCAATTTATTATTTGACTGGATTTACTCTCAGAGGTCAAGTCCCCATTTTTTCAAGGCTGCAACACCCCCCTGGAGATTGTAAGTGTCCCTTATACCCATCTCGTCCAAAGTCACCTGGGCCTCGTAAGAACGAACACCGGTATTGCAGATCAGAACCATTCTCTTCTCTTTGGGCACCTCTTCCATCCGGACTCTCAGCTCATCCTGGGGAATGCTCTTCCAGCAATCGGGGTATTTATTGACAAAATATTCCGCATTGCCCCAACCCCGGCAGTCCAAAAAAATGGTGTCACCGCTATCCCGCTCCAACCACCAGTCAACAAATTGATCCGCATCGATTACCCTATTTTTCCCTTGCAGAGTATTTTCAGCCGTATTGCCCAAGGCATTCAGGATATCCATGGCCGATGAAAAAGGGGGCGCATAAAGAAGCTCGAGGTTGCTGATATCAGCAGTCGTAGGCCTGTATTTGAGGATAGCCGCAACCGCACCGACCCGGGCAAACATACTGTGACTCATGCTCCCGAGCCCCTGGATCCCTAAGATCCTTCCTTTCCCTTTTTCCACCACCAATTCTAAGTAGACCAGATCCTTGTCAGGATAAAAATGGGCCCGGTCAAACTGGACCACAAAGACACTTAAGGCATCAAAGCCCTCGGCCTGCGCCCTTTTAAGGCTCATGCCCGCACTCGCTAAAGATATCTCAAAGAGCTTTATTATAAAGGTCCCGACAGCCCCTTCAAACCGCGCTTTTCCACCCGCAAGGTTCGTGCCGATAACCCGCCCCTGCCTGTTTGCCAGGGAACCTGACGGGAAGTAGGCGGACTTCCCTGTGACAAGATCCGTCACCGCCACACAGTCCCCCCCTGCATATATATCCGGGTCAGAGGTCTCCATCCTTTCGTTGACTGCTATGGCGCCATCACGCGAAATCTCGAGACCGGCATCCTCGGCCAGATCAGAGTTGGGTGTAACTCCCACTGCCATGATCACCAAATCCGCGTCCAAGGTCCTCTTGTCGGTAACGACCTTTTCTACCTGGCTGTCGCCTTGGAGCCGCACGACCTGCTCCCCAAGGTAAATCGAGATCCCATTTTCCGCCAGATGATGCTGACCCATCCGGGCCATATTAAAGCTGACGATTCCCGGCAGTATCTGATCCGCTACCTCGACAACAGAGGTGTCGATCCCCCATAGATCAGCTAATGCCTCGGCCATTTCAAGACCGATGGCGCCTGCCCCGATAATAACGGCCTTAGCAACCTTGCCTTCGGAAACCTGCCTTTTGATCGCCACCGCCTCATTGAGATCCGACACGGTGAAAACCCCCTCGAGCCGGACTCCGGGAATGGGTAGTCTTTTTGGCCGGCTTCCGGTGGCGAGAACAAGCTTATCATAAGGAAAAGTCTGTTTTTTTCCATCCAGGACATTCTGTGCAAGCACCATCTTTTTGCTTCGATCTATGGAAACGGCCCTGACATTTACAAGGACGTCGATATCTTTTGCATCCCTGAAAAACTTCTCGTCGCGAATCATATGGAAGCTGGTTGACTGTAGCTGGCCTGGATCGCTCAGGTCACCAGATACGAAATAGGGTATCCCGCAACCCCCGTAAGAGATAAGATCAGATTGGTCAATCATGGTTATCTTTGATTCAGGCTCCAGCCTCTTAAAGCGGCAGGCAGCTTTCGGACCTAAGGCAACCGCCCCGATAATTACGACATTCTGCATGGCAAGGTTCCTCTACTGTCAGTAATTTACACTATTTTTTAATTATAAAACAACAAGGGGAAAATTTTCAATGTTTTTCCGGTATCAGCACATTGAGCAGTCGGCCGCCTTCTCCATGATTGTTTCACCACGAAGATCACGAAGGCCACGAAAAAACCCAAGAAGACACAGCAACTTCGTCGTTAATAAACATTTGCCGGGTCAGAATCAATCCAAAATTTGCCACCCGGATTTATTAAGAAGGTATGTTTTTTATCCTTCATAATAGCGGGCTCTGTTATCAGAAACAGCCGAAAAGAGAAACCGCTTGTTTTACAATGTGCAAAAATAACTGCCAGGCTAATTTCCCGGCAACCAATAAAGATGCAACACAACAATAACCGTAATTCTCTTATATTTACGATACCCTAAGACATTTCATGCTGGGCTTCGGCTCCTGGCACAACAATTGCTTGATATAATGAGATGGAAATTGTATTTTGGATACGGCAATGGGATTCCTGTCCGGATCAGCAAGCGCTGAACCCACTTACATACCCGTCTGGAACTTGATATGGAGGTAAGGTAATGGAATTGCAACTGATTGAAAAATCGAATCATGATCTGTTTGTTCAAAACCTTATTAACAATTATCAGGTGGAAGGGGTAAAACATAAGGAGGGTTCCTTTATTTACGGCTCGATAAAATCGCCTGAGGAGCTTTGTTTAGATTTTGACCGTACTGTTATCCCCCCCAAGAAGTATTTTTTGCCTCCAGAAGAGACACTATTCCAATTCACGTTGGCCCCTGCTCCCCAGGTCACCCCCGTGATGGAGGGCAACCCCTTTATCCTCTTCGGTGTACATCCCTATGATATCAAAGCCATCAATCAGATGGACAGGATCTTTAGCAGAGGAGTTCCGGACCCCCATTATCTGAAACGGAGAGAGGCTGCCCTCATTATAGGTGTGGATCCGACAGCGGTTGCACCACGATCCTTCTGGGCTGATATGGGCGCATCTACAGTATCCGAAGGTTTCGACCTTATGCTTACTGATATAGGAGAACACTTTATTGTGGAGATCGGGACCGATAAGGGGAAACGCCTCTTAGAGGAGCATGCAAAGCTGAGACCAGCCACCGGGGACAATACCCGGGAGAGAGTAAAAATACGTTCCCGGATCTCTCACATATGTAAGAAAAGGGGCTTCGCCTTCCCTAAAAGAGATATACCCAAACTCTTAGAGCATTCCTGGGGAAATTTATTATGGGAAGAACAGGCCAGCAAATGCCTTAGTTGCGGGACATGTAACCTTGTCTGCCCCACCTGTTATTGTTTTGATGTACACGACGAGGTGGACCTCGACCTGGCACATGGAGAACGGATCCGTCGATGGGATGGGTGCTTGCTTCAAGATTTTGCCAAGGTTGCCACCGGTGAGAACTTCCGTGAGACCAGGGCATCGAGGTACCGTCATCGGTTCTACCGAAAGGGCCACTATCTTTTTAAGATACTGGATGACATGGCATGTGTGGGATGCGGCAGATGTGCTTCAGCCTGCCTGCCGGATATTGCCGACCCGGTAAATCTGTTTAATAAATTAAAAGAAGAGTAACGATTGATGGTCTGGTAAAAAATCTCTAAAGCCGTCATTCCCGCGTTCGCGGGAGTCCAGTCCCGCTAAAGACGGGATTCCCTGGATTCCCGCGTTCGCGGGAATGACAATAACGGGTGCTTTCTCACTATTTACGAGTTCATCAACGATTGAGCCCTTTGAAAATGTGGAGAGAGAATGCTTTTTGCCAAGAGGCTAACCCGGATAAAGCGAAATTGCGAATTTGGGGATTGAGGGATTAAGGGATTAAAACAGACTATGAGCATCCCAGCTGAAGACGGGATCTTCAACCAGCATCACACATCACGTTTCACTCTTCAATTAGAGTGTAGCTTTCATAAAAATGACATCGCGAAGCGATACAACAAATATTCAATATGCAATAGTCAATATTCAATTCCGGCTTTGCCGGATTAGGAGGAATCCACCATGAACCAACCCATGTTAGAAGATTCTCCCTATCTACCCAAATGGGCCGAGATCACCCGAATTGAGCAACTCACCGAGAGTGAGAAGCTATTCGAGTTACGCCTCGTAAGTGGAGAGCCCTTAGGTCACACCCCCGGACAGTTTGTAGAGCTGTCTGTGATGGGGATTGGCGAAGCCCCTATATCCGTCTCTTCAGCCCCTACGGAAAACGATGTTTTTGAACTTGCTATCCGGAAGATCGGAAACCTTACCTCTGCAATACACGGCTCCGTCACAGGAGACAGGGTGGGGATCCGTGGTCCCTTTGGCACACACTTTCCCGTGGAAGAGGCTAAAGAAAAGGATCTCCTATTTGTGGCAGGCGGAATAGGGCTGATTCCACTGAGATCCTTTATCCGTTTTGTACTGGACCACCGGGATGAATATGGCGAGGTTACGGTCCTTTTCGGCGCCAGAAACCCGTCGGAACGGATCTTTTTAGATGAACTGGAGCAGTGGGGCAGCAGGGAAGATATCACTTACCTCGATTCTGTAGATAAATCAGGCCCGGGCTGGCAAGGGAATGTGGGAGTGATCACCACCCTTTTCTCAAAGATTCATGTGGACCCATCCAGGACTTTCTGTATTGTGGTTGGTCCCCCTGTGATGTATCGTTTTGTCATATTAGAGGCAAAAGCAAAGGGCATACCCGACAGACAGATCTTCCTCTCCTTAGAGAGAAAAATGAAATGCGGGATTGGCAAGTGCGGTCACTGCCAGATCAATCATCTCTATGTCTGTCAGGACGGGCCGGTATTCAGATATACGGACATCTTTGACCTGGAGGAGGCGCTGTAATGGAAAAGCCGAGAGTAGCGTTTTTTGACTTTGCCAGCTGTGAGGGGTGTCAACTTCAAGTTATTAACTTGGAAGAGGATCTCCTGAAGGTGCTTGAGGCCGTGGATGTTGTGACTTTCAGGGAGGCCATGAAAGAACAATCAGACGATTATGACATCGCCTTTGTAGAAGGCTCGATTACACGCAGGTCGGACGAAGAACGGCTAAACACGATACGCAGGAATGCAAAAGTCCTAATTGCCCTTGGCTCATGCGCCACGTTGGGAGGGATCAACTGCTTAAAAAACTTTCATGAGCAGGAATATGTCAAAAAGCTGGTTTATGGAGACAAGGCATCAAGCTATGAGACCTATCCGTCCCGGCCTCTTAAAGCAGTGGTTCCTGTTGATTTTGAAATCCATGGATGTCCTATAAATCGAGATGAATTCGCCATGGTATTAAAGGCGCTCCTGTTGGGAAAAAAGCCCGAAATCCCAAATTTCCCCGTGTGTGTGGAGTGTAAAATGGCCGAAAACATATGCGTTTTCGAGAGGGGGATGACCTGTATGGGTCCTGTTACCCGGGCAGGCTGCGGGGCATGCTGTGTCACAGAAGGGAGCTTTTGCTGGGGATGCAGGGGCCTTGTAGATGACCCCAATGCCAACTCCCAAAGGGAGGTCCTGGCTACCCACGGACTGAGTGTACAGGATATCCTCGGGAAATTTAGACTGTATACCGGGTTTTCGGAGGTGGCAAAATGAGCGGTGAAAAAATCATCAAGATTAACCACCTTACCCGTGTGGAGGGGCATGGGAATATCCATATTAAGATAAGGGATGGCAGGGTGGAGGAGTGTCAGTGGCAGGTGGTGGAGGCGCCCCGTTTTTTCGAGGCCATGCTCAGGGGACGGAAGTGGTATGAACTGGCCCACATTACCTCCAGAATTTGTGGGATCTGCTCTATCGGGCACACCCTCACATCCCTGAAGGCCACTGAGGCAGCCATGGGTGTGACCTTGTCTGAGCAGACGGAGAAGTTTCGAAGGCTGCTCGTTCACGCTGAAAATCTGCAGAGCCATATCCTTCATTTAGGTTACCTTGTGCTTCCCGATCTCCTGAGGGTGCCCAGTGTTATCCCCCTGGTATCAACTCACAAAGACCAGGTCCTTCTCGTGGTCCGCCTGCATCGTCTATCCAATGAGATGTCTGACCTGGTGGGGGGCCGAACAACCCATCCGCAGCGGCCGGTTGTCGGGGGATTCACCAAATGGCCTGCCGCCGAAGAGCTGGAAACCCTGCGCACGCGACTGGCAGACTCTCTGTCCGACGTGGAGGCCCTGGCCTCCCTAATAAAGGATCTCGCGGGCAACCTCCCTCAGTTTGTCAGGGAAACCGAGTATATCGCTCTGACCGGTACGGATGAATATGCACTGTATGATGGTGATATCGCCTCCACGGATGGAGGAACATGGCCTGTGGATAACTATAAGGAGATCACCAATGAATACTTAGTTCCTCAGTCTACCGCCAAGTTCGCAAAACATAAGAGAGATTCCTATATGGTGGGCGCCCTTGCCAGATTGAACCTGAATTATGACCAGTTGACCCCCAAGGCTAAAGAGGTAGCAGAGACCTTCCAACTCAGGCCGATTAATTACAATCCCTTCATGAATAATATTGCTCAATTAGTGGAAGTGACTCATTCCATAGAGGATTCAATCCGGCTGATAGATGATCTCTTGAAAAACGGGATTAAGGATGAAAAACCATCATTCTCCATTCGGGCCGGGAGAGGGAGTGCCTCTGTGGATGTGCCCAGGGGTATTCTATTTCATGAATACGAGTACAATAAGGACGGCGAGTGCGTCTGGGCCAACTGCGTTATCCCCACTAACCAGAACCATGCGAATATCCAGAAAGACCTGGAGGCCTTGGTCCCTGAAATAAAGGACAGGCCGCAAGAAGAGATAGAACTCACGGCGGAAATGCTTGTCAGGGCTTATGATCCTTGCATTTCCTGCTCTACCCATTGTATTTTCCTTTAGAAAAAAGGAGGAGAAGGATGGACAAGCCAAAGATTCTCATTATCGATGATGACCCCGATCTGGTTGAAAGCATGCAGATTACCTTAGAGGCCAACGACTACGAGGTGGAAAGCGCCTATAATGGAACCGATGGTCTCAGGCTTGTAAAGGAAACCAATCCGGATCTTATTATCCTTGATGTGATGATGGATTCCATAACAGAGGGATTGCAGGTCTCGTACCAGCTCAGAAGCCAGGATCCGCAATCGCCATACAAGGCTTATTCCAACATCCCCATTCTCATGGTTACAGGTGTATCCCAGAAGATGCACATGAAATTCTCTCCCGAGACAGATGAGGATTACCTACCAGTGGATGAATTCGTGGAGAAACCGATTCAACTTGATACCCTCTTAGAGAAGGTCAAAAATTTGATAAAAAAGAGTTCAGAGCTGTGGAGATAGACAAAGATCTTGAAAGCAGCCTCCAACGGCTTGGATTGTTAAACCAGGTCGCCAAGGATATCACCTCTACGCTTGGATTAGAGCCGAGACTCGGCTTTGTCTGCCAGAGTATCATCGATATTATGGGTGTGAAAGGGGTCTCTATCCGGCTGTTAGATCAGAAAACAAACCGATTAGAACTGGCCTTTTCCTGTGGATTGAGCGAAGAATATATTCACAAGGGTCCGGTGGATGCCGACAAAAGCCTGGCTAAGGCATTGGAGGGGTCACCCCATTTTGTTTTAGACGCTTCTAATGATCCGGGGATTCAATATCCCGAGGAGGCCCGCAGAGAAGGTCTTGTGAGTGTGTTATCTCTACCCTTAAATGGAAAGACAAAGGTTATAGGCACCTTGCGTCTGTACACCGGCGAAAAAAGATCCTTTACCCAGGATGAAATCGATTTTCTTTCAGCCCTGGCCGCTCAGGGGGCCATTTCCTTGGAAAATGCAAGGAACTATGAAGTCCTGGAAAAACAGGATAAGGCCAAAAGTGACTTTATCATGATGATGACGCACGAGTTGAAAGCGCCCTTGATGGCAGTCCAGGGGCTTCTGGACGTCATGCAGAAGGGGTATGTGGGCCCTCTAACTGAAAAGCAGAAAGAGCTGATTGCGCGAATATTGAGACGTATAGACTCCCTTATGGAGGTATCGACCGACCTGTTAGACATATATGAATGGCAAACAGATAGGCCTGACACCCAGTCGATTCCCCTTTCAATGAACAAGCAGATACAGAGGGCGGTCGACCTGTTCAAGACAAGCGCTCAGGAAAAAGGCCTGACCATGAATGTTGATTTGCCGGATGAGGACCTGATCTTCATGGGAAGCGAGGATGAGACAGAGAAGATCCTCAATAATGTGATTACCAATGCCATCAAATACACCCCGAAGGGCGGCAATATCTCCCTGGCTCTCTCCGCTTCAGGAGGGAATGTGGTTTTGATTATCAAAGATACTGGAATCGGTATAGATAATCAGGACATCTCCAAGGTATTCGATGAATTCTTCCGGTCCAAGGGAGCCAAGAAGATCGACCCTTACGGAAAGGGCTTAGGTTTACCCTTTGTAAAGCAGATTGTGGAAGGCCTTGGGGGCACAATAAGAGTAAAAAGTGAGGCAGAAAAGGGCTCTGAGTTCATCCTGGCTTTTCCTAAACCCGGCTAAACCCGTCATAGGCGGACAAGCCGGAAAAATACCCTGAAAGCCAGTAATAGAAAAGGTTCCCGAAGGATGAATGGCGGTTCAACTTTTTCAGTCCCGCGCAGCGCGGGATTGGATTTGGGATTAGTGCGCCTGGAACATATGGAAAGAATACGACTCCTTATCGTTGACGATGAAGATGCCTTCCGGCGGACAGTTGCCAAACGGCTGATGTTTTTCTTATATCTGGCACGTTGGTTGCAGTATGTATTGACAGGTACGAGCAACATTCAAATTTCCTTGGCCCGTATCCGGGCTGAGAGGAGGTGTTACAATGTTAGTAAAAAATTGGATGAGCAAGACGGTTATCACCACCGACGTGAACGATTCAATGAATAAAGTCATGGATCTCATGAAAGAGCATAATATCGGCATGGTGCCGGTAATGAAAAAGGGAAAGTTAGTGGGGATCGTCACGGACCGGGATTTGAAAAGATCCTCTGCCTCAGACGCCACTACCCTTGAAATACATGAGCTTCTCTTTTTAATCTCGAAGATCAAGGTCAAGGACATTATGACCAAAGATCCGATCACCGTTCCCTTTGATTTCACCGTGGAGGAGGCGGCAGAGGTCCTTATGAAAAATAAGATCTCTGGTGCGCCAGTAGTGGATCAGAAAGGTCAGATTGTCGGGACTATTACCAAGGGAGACCTGTTCAGGGTCTTGATTTCTCTGACCGGGGTGGGAAAGAGAGGGATTCAGTTTGCCTTTCAGGTTGAAGACCTTCCCGGAACAATTAAGAACGTTGCAGATATTATCCGACAATATGGGGGACGTATGGTGAGTATCTTGAGTACTTATGAAGGGATGCCAACGGGGTACAGAAAGATCTTCATCAGGATGCTCGGGGTTGAGCGCGACAAACTCCCCCACCTTGAAAACGATCTCCGGAAAAAGGCCACCCTGCTCTACATGGTGGATCATCGTGAAAACAGGCGGGAGATTTTTTAGAAAAACATTGACAAAGATTTACACGCTTCTGCGAATGGCATTGTCGCTTGCACTTCGTCGTCCGCAGGAGACTCGGATTAAGGTGATTGTTTTCAAAGGGTACTCTACTGATGGTCCTGCCCGGAAGATTTTAGCTGCAGGCGCAGGAAGTTTTCAAGGATCTTTTCGAAAATCCCTTGCCTTCAAGGGAAGGCTTTAACAAGCCGTTAAAGGCCGAGTTTTTGGCTCAGCTCCTGGTAGTGTTTAGGGAACTCCGGCTGGAAGTTCTGATAAAAGGTTATGGGGTAACGCGCCCCGATCTTCTTGCCCGATTCCTTCAGGCCAATGATGAGGGATTCCAGAAAGGAATAGGGAAAGGCAAGGATCATCTCATCATCCGCAGTCATAGAGAAGATACGATCTCCAGGTCCCGGGAGAACAACCCTTGGTTTGTTCGATATCATGGGGCGAATGAGGTATTCGGGACATTCTACCTTTCCTCCAAAAATCCCCGCAATCTTTTCTTCCATGTCGAATGTGGCAGCCTGGACAAGACGGGAAACCTGGCCGGGGTTTCCATAAAGGACAATGGTATCAGGCGGCAACGGTATTTTGTGGAGCGGACTGATGAGAATGGCCTGATATTTGCCATTATCCAGAAAGCACATTTGGCCCACCTCGCTTATGGTCTTCTCCATAGTGCTTTTATAGTTGGAGGGAAAGAATGCGTCTGCCATATCCTTGGATGGGTCCGGGGAATCAGTAAAGCCAAGGACGAGGGATGAAAGCACACATATAAGGTCTTCTGAAGTCATCCCCATTTGCCAGCCATAGGTCCGCGCCATGGTCATTGCCTGGCAGGTGGTGATTTTCTTCTTGAGAAATACTGCAGGCCTGCGGGCTTTTTCGGGGAGAGCATCTTTTTCTTCTAAGAATTTTATGCCCACTGGAAATGTCTTGAGTCTTAGATTGTTATAGATGAATTGAGACTGTTCAGCCAATTGAGATGTGTCCATATATCTTCCTCCTAAATTTTCGATTTCTAAATTCTGATGAATTCGTAAAAAGCTAGAAAACACCCGTTATTGTCATTCCCGTGAAAACGGGAATCCAGGAAAACCAATCCCGCGGCGGGAGTGACGGCCTTGGAGACTTTTTACGAGACCATCAAACTCCGCACAACTTATATGCACAGGACTTGGCAGACTCAATGTCGGCCAATCGTGTAATCATGATTTTTTGGGCCTGGGGAGAGCCTGCTCCATGGATCGATTCCGTTAAATATGAAACCGCCCCGCTTCCTAAAGTAATATTCTCAATAAGACGGAGTATTCGTATCCGTTTTTCGCTATCCACACCCGTCTTGCCTACCAGATACTTCTTTATATATGGTCCTATTTCGGGGTGTTCCTGGTCCTTTAATGAAGGCATGGTGACCATGATGCCGCCGGCGATGTCCTGGGCCAGACGGGATATCTCAAAAGGAAAGCGGGTGATATTGAGTTTGCAAACATTGGCCAAGAGGGGATCTACGGTATAGGCGCCGCTTGGTGTGGGATAACCCTTGCCTGTACTGGCCAAGGCCCCTGCGTGCAGCGTCTCATTAAGATGGATCATCTCCGCTATCTTATCCTTGATATGGGAGGTCTTATCTGTGCCGTGGGCCTCGGCGATGGCCGCTGTTGCCCCGATGAGAACATCGCCTACCCCCACCTTGCATCCCCCGTAACTGGCCCTGTGGTGGGCCGCAAAAAGCTCCACGAGCCGCCCGGCCATCGAATATTCTCCTTTCATGAATATCCTTTCTTCCGGTACAAAAACATCGTCAAAGGTCACCATGGCCTCACAGCCACCGTAATAGAGGTTGCCCACGTCTGATCGGCCATCTTCAAGACGTCTTGTATCAGATGGCTGACGGCCGTATATGAAAGTAACCCCTTTGGTATCCGCAGGCACGGCAAAGGAAACAGCATACTCTCTGTCCTCTTCTCTCAAGGCCCTTGTGGGAACGACGAGCAGTTCATGTGAATTTACTGCACCGGTAATATGGAGCTTTGCCCCACGAACCACTATGCCACCATTTTTTTCTTCCACTATATGCATGTACTGATCAGGGTCCTCCTGTTTTGACGGCGGGAGACTCCGGTCCCCTTTTGTGTCTGTCATACAGGCGGCAGGCACGAGATCATTGGACTGGATATATTTAATGAAATCTACAAAACGATTATGATACCGGGTTCCGAACTCCTGATCCAGATCATAGGTAATGGCATATACGGTATTCATACAGTCCAGACCTGCACAGCGTTGAAAGCAGCAGGCCGTCTTTCTCCCCATTTCTCTCAACATAAGGATTTTTTTTGTGAGATCCTCTACGCTCTGCTGGATATGTGTAAACCGGTTTATTGTTTCCCCTGTAAGGTGAGACTGTACCGTGAATAACGGTTTCATATCCTCCTCTCCTGCCTGCTGATAAATCTCGGCCAATGCCATGGCAGGGGGTCTTGATATGGGATGATCCGGTACGCTCTCAACCACCTCTCCCTGGATAAAGACCCGATGGTCGAGTTCCCTCAAACTGGACAGATACTGCTCCTTTGTCATTAACGCCATTGCTCCCTCCTTAATCCCTCAACTACCTTCGTTTTCTTATTGAATTCCAGAGTATTTCTCAATGTCCGCCCCTTCTTCCACCTATTCGTCTTAAGAGCCGGTCTTTAAAAAGCGCAATATTCACGGACATCCCTATTTTCCCATTAATCACAGTTTGTCATATTGACGCTGAACCTCGTCAGTCCCGTAGACCCTCTCAAGCCTGCGAACAATAAAGTGACCACGTGCCATGTCCTGGAAATGATCGATAAAAATCGTGTTTATCAATGCACCTCCCGCTGCCCCAATTAGAGGCACGGCCTGTGCTGCAAATTTCTCTGAGACGTTTACTCCAAAACGGGATGCAATTGTGGTTATGAACCTGGAAATCGCCGGAGCACCCTCTTCCGCCAACCCTCTTTTCGCTATGTATTTGACGGCTTCAGAAACCTCGCGGGCAAAAACAGCCCGCACCACAAAATAACCGGTCTCCGTTGCATCGTCTCCGGGCGATTTCCCTCCAAGGGCAAAAACTTCCAGGCAAGCCAACTTTGCTTCAAGCATTTTGATCTTTTCGCCTTCGCTCCGTGCGATATCGGCAATGGAACGGAGCATGATGATTGTTGAGACAGGCAATTCCACTGTAAGGGCTGGCAGACCAAAGGCACCACCTACTGCACCGGAAGTTGCAGCAAGCATTTTGTGCAAAAAATTCCAGGAAGATACCCTCGGCCGTTCATCCATCGTTATAACCGCGAATTCCAGTGCCTTGCGCAATGATTCTTTTGTAGCCTGCTGGACCACCTCTGACCATTTGGCTGGTAAAATTTCAAAACCCTTGTCAATAGCAGTCCCCAACGCATCGGTGATCCTTGCAGCCAGGCCCGGGTTTTCTAATAGATCTTTTGCATATTTCAGATCCTCGACTTCATTTTGTGACATGGGCATTTTGATTCTCGTTTAAAACCTGAAACGCATATAATCAATAGAATCCCAGTAATGGGGTTTCACGTAAGTTTTTGTCAGGCTTTCCATTTGTCTAATATTTAAACCATATCTCTGAATCGCTATCATTTGAAAAAGTCCAGAACAAAATGCTCCAGACTCTCCGTCCCATCTTTCAACAAAATGACCCCTGTGAAATATGTCCGCAATCCGTTCGTTTCTTCTTTGTGTAGGTTTTGGGGACGTCCTTATCTCGATATTGACTCGCACTGCGCGTTTGCTTCTTAGAACGCTCGAAAGCATCGCAACACCCTGTTCAGTGAATGCATAGGGTTTTGCCCTGCGAGAGCCACCCCAACTTGAAATCGCAGTTTGTGATTTCAAGTTTAAAAACTCGTCGTCTGTCAACTGAAACATAAAATCCTCTGGGAATCTCTCGATATGTCGCTTTACTGCCTGTGTAGATGTCGGGGCGTCCTTAAATAATCAAACAACTTTCCATTGGCATCTCATTTGGTAACCTGAGTTATTGATTTATTTAAGGACGTCCCGGTACGCTCCCAATACTCATTGTAATGTGACTGAAATTCAATGATTAATTCTCTGGTTTTATTATCAACTTTTTCTATCCCAATTTTTATTTCATCAGAGCCTGTCATATTTCAATCTCCTTTTTCAAGCATGTTATTCTTTACATATGCATAATGGAGTAGCGGTCAGGTGCAGCGCCCTATATTTTCCCCTTATATTCCCTGAAGCCATCCATCAATTGCTTGAATGAGTTGGGTTTGTATTTCTCAAAACTCTCTTCGTCCACGTAAACGAAGTCATACGTCACATCCGATTGCACCCGGTTGATGTCTTCGCACCATTGCCGGAGCCGTTCCATCTTGAGCGGCACGTCCAAATCTTCCTTCCCCTTCGTCTCGACAATGACAATTCTCTCATTTGACAGCTTGACAAAAAAGTCCGGATAGTAGTTAGAGATGTCGCCGTCCGCGTTGACGTAGTCTAACTTGAAATGCACGGCCAGATAATTCTTGGCGTAGGAAACCACATCGTCGCACTCTTCCAGAAAGCGGGCGAACAGCAGTTCAAAGCGGCTGTCTCCAATAATGCGGTTAAAGACACTCTTTTTGGGCGCGAGGTAATCCTGTTCTTTGGCTACAAAGGGTCTGGTATGTCGCAGCTTGATAGTGTCTCGGATTTCGGCGTCCCCTTTATCCTGCACGGTCAGAGCGTTGATCGCCTTCTTGAAAGTCTCGATCAAGGTCTTGGTGGCGGCCAGTTCCGACAGGTTCCGTAGGGTGTTGGGGCTTTCCAGGTCTACCGGCCGGTCAAACAACTCATCTTGCACAAACGCCTTGACCTTGCTATACAGCACATCGTAGCCGCTCACCAGCCGCAAATCCTTCATCACTGTCTGCGCGAAGTAGCCGATCACACTACGGTAATCCGCAATACCCGCAGTGTCGAGGATGGTGGTATGTGTCACCTCTCCGGTGGTTATATCCTTGAAGACGATCTCCCTCTGTTCTTCCTCACTGAACTGCAAGTACAACACAGGCTGATGTCCCAATGCACCAACGTCCAGTCCTCCCAGGTTTTTGTATTCCCGGTAAACGCGCGGCGTCAGCACCGGGATTTCAATATCCAGAGCCTCGATGTTTTTCTTCTCGTTTTCTTTGTCAACCTCCACCACCAGCGGGGTTTTAGGGCCTGTACCTTCCCCCATCGGCTTGTGCTCCAGCACCACGCCTTCGGCCTGGATGGATTCTACGAAATCCATAAAGGCATTCGTGCCGACCACGCTGACATATTCTTCCGTGCCTCCGGGATACATTTTCCGCAGGCCGCGCCCCAAGGTCTGTTCGGGCAGGATGTTACTCTTGGCGGAATAGGCGCGCAGACCCACAATAGTGGTAACATTGCGCACGTCCCAACCCTCTTTGAGCACCATCACAGAGATGATGGCTTTGAAACGGCTGTCCATCCCGTCAATCGCGTTGGCTTGCTCGCGCAGCTTATCCAATTCTTCTTTGCCCTTGCCAGACGTTGATTCGGAAATCTCGCCGTTTTTCTTGGTGTGAATGACCAGCACCGCATCTTTTAGATCGGAATAGTTGCCTTCGAGGTATTCGGCTACGTCGTCGCAGTTCCGGGTATCATCGGTCATCACAAACAGGATGGCTTTCTTGCCCATCTTTTCGTGTTCGGCATAGGCTTTCCGCCATTCGATTACGCCTAAGTGAATATAATCCTCGTATTTCTCAGTGAACTTGGCGCTCTGGCGCTCCATTAATTTGGCGCGGCTGGCGGCATCGGGCAGCACAGGGTGTTTGACCACGTTTTGCGAAATAGCCTCCACCAGAGGGTAATCGGCCACGGTCTGCACGAAAATCGCACCGTTGTTGTGTTTAGGTGTGGCAGTCGTGTCCACTTGCAAGGAAAGGGCCGCCCCTTTTTGCTTCAGCCGGTTGTGAATATCTTCGATGGATTTGAACCAAGCCATACGAGGGTCATGGATGTGGTGCGCCTCGTCGTTGAGCACCATCAACTCGTCAATGTCACGCACAATCATGCCCAGGTCCACTTTAGAGTCAGTAGTCGCGCCGCTGGGCCGTTTCCCCAGAAAATAGTCCATTGTGTCCTCATCATCCGGCGAAACGGGGATATCATTGCCGGCATAGACACGGTGGATGTTGGTCAGAAAGATGTTGCCGGTGGGCCGGGTGATGCGCACCTCGTCCTGCACATGCAGGGTGAGTTGAAAGTCATCGCGCCAGTTACGCCCGTCCACGCCGTTTTCCGGAAGGACCGGGTCCTCAAAGAAAATGCGGAGTCCCTGAAAATCCTTGTAGATGCGGTCCAGCACGATGATGTTGGGGGTAATCACCAGAAAGTTGCGCGAAAGAGTAGACTCCGCCTCGTATAGTTTATGGTAAAAACTCCAGGCCAGCGCCAGACTCATCACCTTGGTCTTGCCGGATCCCGTCGCCATTTTCACAACAAAGCGCCGCCAGCTTTCGTCAAACATGCCGGCGGAAACCACACCGGAACCGTCAAAACGCATCATGTCGTATTTATCCTGTACCCCCACCACATCGTAAAGGTAGATGACCGTCTCCAAAGCTTCGCGTTGCGCAAAGTAATACTGAAACTCGGCCATTGTGCCATCAATCTGTGGCAGCAGGTGCGGGGTGTTAAACCACCAGTTGAGCAGGCTTTTGCTGGTGTCCGCTCCCCCCACATAGCCGCTGTTCCGCCATTCCTTTACCTTCTTGCGCAGTTGCGAAACTAAGGGCGGCATCAGCTTTTCAGAACTGGACTCCCGCAGGGCTTCATCCGCCGGAAACCAACGAAGGGCCGGATCAAGGATGGCGTGGGGCGATTCTGGAAAGTCTTTATGTAGGGCCATTATTTCTTCCCTCCGCTCTTTCCAACGCTCACATCGACAATGGTCATGGTATCGTTGCCGAAGATATCCACCACCTTGACGGCCAGTTTACGCCGTCCCGGCGCGCACTCCTTAAAGACGCTGGTCAGTTCAATCGACCGATCTTTTTTGGTGCGGAAGGATTGCCACTCGTTCTCGAAGATATAGTCTCCGGTCCAGACCTCTTCCCATTCACCGCTGTCGGGCTTCTGTACACGGACGATCTCCCGCTTGCTCTCAAAGTTGAAATCCACTGCCCAGTAATCAATCCAGTCCGTCCATGTTTTCGTCAGTACCTCACGGCTGAGGATACCGTCCTTGTCCTTGCTCACCTTTACGATCTGCCCCTTTTCCACCACGATTTTACTCTTCTTTTTTTTGAGGGACACCTCGGCGTTGGCAATCGAATCCTGCGAGTAGAATACCGAAAAGTCTGTCAACTCCACTGCCACGCTGTTCTTTTTGACGTGCGGCTTGACCTCGATGGCTGCAACGTCGTGAAAGACCACCTGGTTTTTTTCCACGGCCCGCTTGTCAAATACCTCGGCGGGGATGTACTTTGGAGCTATGTCAATGCCTTTGGCGCGGGCTTCATCCAGCACGTTAGGGAACAGCCCCATCTCGAACTCAAAGCCCAGTATGTCCACCCGGGTGATGTGTTTTTTGCGGCATTCCAGGATAACCTCTTCCACAAACAGGCGCGTCACCGGCAGGTTCACCGGCCCAACCGCCACTAACCGTCCGGCCTTTTTGCCGTGGAAGGCGATAAAGCCCTCAGTCTTTTCAGCCCGGTAGGCGCGCAGGATCAGGTCAAGGAAAGCGGCTTCTTTTTCCTCCAGCTGCTTTTGCTGTTCCACTTCGCGCAGGTTAGGATTCACGCCAATGTAATGCTGGCGTTCGTACTTTCCCAAGTTGAGGATTTCAAAGGCGCGGTAGTCCTTTCCTTCGGATTTGAGCTGTCGCTGCACGCCGATCATCCGCTTGCGGGTGGTGTGGATGGCGAACTTGCCCAGATCGCTGACGATCCACTTGCGCCCAAGTTTTTCGGCCACGGCTGCCATCGTGCCGGAGCCGCCGAATGGGTCGGCGACCAGATCGCCTTCGTTGGAGGAGGCCTTGATGATACGTTGGATGAGGGCTTCTGGTTTTTGGGTGGGGTAATCAAGCCGTTCATCTGAATGTGCACTGGCAATATTAATGTCATCCCATAAATTTTGGACAGCTTCTCCTTCATTGTCATCAAGATAGCGTTTTCTCTGAATCCTTCCATCAATACTTTTGGGGAAATACAATCTACCTTCAGCATCCCATTCCTGCATTTTGGTCAACGATATTGCCCAGCCTTTATCTGGCGGTTTATACCCTTTATATTCATATTTAAGATTCGGCCTATGACTTGGGCTTGCCAAATTATCTATTCTGTAACGACGACCATCAGGATCCTTGTGGCGATAAAACTGATCAATATACCCCTGTCTGAGCGGTTTTAGAGGTGTCAAAAAGGAAACGTTTTTGCTTTTTGAATAGAGCAAGAGAGTATCCGTTTGAACTCCATATTCTGTAGGTATCTTATTTGTTGTTCCTCTTCCTGTTTTTCTTTTCCAGATGACTTCATTCCGAAAATTCCCAGCCCCGAACACTTCATCCATCACTAATCGTATGAAACTATTCACCCGCCAATCACAATGCACATAAATACTCCCGTCCTCGGCCAGCAGATCGCGCATGAGAACAAGCCGCTCGTAAATCATGGCGATGAAGGAATCGGCCCCCTTGCCCCAAGTGTCGCGGTAGGCGATCTCTTCCAGGATGTTGGGCTTCTTGGTGAAGGTGTCGCCGCCAATCTCGATATGCATTGAAAAATCCGCGCCCACGTCAAAGGGCGGGTCAGTGGAGATCAGCTTGATGCCGCCCTGCTTTTCAATCTCCTCGCGCAGAGGGCCGTTCTTCAGGGATGAAAGGATTAGCTTGTTGTCGCCCCAGATGAGCTTGTTTGTCCAGCCCTTGAGCTGCCGTCCTCGGGCGTCAAAAAGATCCAGTTGCGGAGATGTATCTTCCGGCTTTTCCGCACGAGGCTCGTCCACCTGCTCAATTACCTGAAACGGCAAAACAATATTGCATACCTCGTTCGTCTTGCCGTTCCAGACCAGTTCCACCTCCCGCTTCTCCTCGAACAGCAAAAAGCGAAACTTGTCCGGCAGCGGCTTGTCCGCCTCAATAAAGCGGATGATCTCTTGTTGTTCCTGTTCAGTCAGTCGTGTCATAAATATCCTCTCTTATTTACAGACTTGCAACCCAGGGACAAGCGGCGGGACGAAGCAGAAAATATAACATCGCTAATCAGCAGCGCGGTTTCTTGTGTCGGCTGAATTAGTCTTGGTTAGGTAAATATTCCTTTGTTTTTATTAATGATAATACTGTAAACATATGATCAATCACTTCAATAAAAAGGTTCTCTAATTCATCGAGGTTTGCAAACTTATTACCTTTTAAAATTTTTGACAGCTTATCGTACAGGCCTGTATGTGTATATCTTTCATGCTTTAAAATATTGTATTCAGGACTGGGCGGCATTTCTAAAACAAATCTTTCTGCCATAATATCCCAATTTGGTGTTTCTTTCTCAGTTTTCCTTGCTTTAAAAAGTAATGCTCCTTTGAAATGTTGTAGGACATTTCTAATTGCAGTGGCAGGAGAAAGCACTTCAGATGTACTGTTTCTGTAATGCTGTAATTCTTTAGAAGCAGTTTCAAGTTCAGTTTCTATATCAGGGTTCAGTTCCCGTAATTTGCCTTTAAGACTTTCATATCGTTTTTGGCGTTCTTGTAGCGATTTATATGAAGTAATCTGAGGTAATATTTTCTTCTGACCTTCAGGCGATATCTGGGGATAAATATCGTTTAAGTATTCGAAAGTCATTGAACTCCCTGGAATTGTGGTGGCAGGCACAGCCGCTATACTAAAACCCCAATCCGTTTGTGTTGTGATTTGGGGTAAACGTTTCAAGAAAACTTCACCAGAAAACTGCAAACTTTCGACCGCCCCGGCCTTAATATCAGGAGCATTGTCTGGTATTTTATTAAACGATTCACATTGCCAAGAAAGCACATCATGAGCTTGTTGAACAAATGGTTCAAATTCCCTTACTTCAACGGCTTTTTTTAGCCAATCAGAAATAGAATTCCGATTTGATTCAGCTATCATTTTTGCCTTTATCAGATTTTTCATTTTTTCTTATTACCAGTGATTGAACAATTTCTATATAATCTTCCTAATAAAACATTATTAACAAAACAAACCGTCTGTTTTATGTTGTTTCTATCTGCATAATTCCAGAAAATGAATGTTATACAGGTAGCTGGATAATTCGTATGAAAGAGGCACCTGCCGAAATAAGAGCGCTTTATGGGATAGTTAATCTCTCAACCTTCCGTTTTATGATGACTCTGGCAGCATGTAATAACTAATACATTCAAGACATCAGTCAATCCATTTTAAACCTATTTTTGATATACGCATGTACTTTACTAACAGGCAAATCAATTGTTGCAGGACCAGTCCTAATGTAAAAAAACTCCTTTTTGTTAAACTTTAGATATGCTGGCTCGTTGCTGGCTCGACAATCGATCTTCAATATTTTCACATTGTTAATTATTTGAAACCGCAGATTAAGGTATCGGACAAATTGTACACCTATCTGGCTATCAACTATATTTATCAGGTGCAGAAACATTTTATCCCCAGATTCAAAGGCATCATGTTCAACTCCAAGCAACTCACCTTGATCATCAACTCCAATGAACAAAACACCACCTTCAGAATTTAAGAATGCCACAATAGTTTTCATTACTGCATGCTGTACCCCATTGTCTTTTTTGCCTGTTTCTAAATTCATTCTCAAAGTTGATTTAAACTCGACACATTCACTTTCTCCATTTTTTATTAATTTATAACTTGATACTTCAAGTACGTTACTGACAATTTGGAGGAGTTCGTCGTCAATATTATCTTTCATAATATAATCATTAGCACCTAACCGTAGAGCCTTAATGGTTTCTTCTTGCGTGCCTTCGCCTGAAACAATAATTGTCACCAAATAGAGTTGTCTTTCTTTCAATTTAGTCAATAACCATAGTCCTCCCCAATCTCCAGGAGGCATTTGCAAATCAAGTAAAAGAAGATCAAAATAGGACATATTTATCTTCTCAAGAGCTTCCTCTCCTGTTGAGCAAAAGTCTAAGACTGGATTAAGAGGTCCTAAAATTCTGCTAAAAGATTTTACGACATCAACTTGGTCATCGGCCCATAGTATTTTTAACATTATATAACACTCTCCTTGGTATATGTTCCAACCTCAAAAGACTTTTCATGTTGATGAATTTCAGCGATATTGAAAGGCTCTTTTTCAGTGAAATCATTTAAAATAATTGACCACTGACATCCTTCCCCTAAAACACTTTCGGCTGAAATGTGTCCATCAATTCGATCAAGCATCGCCTTAACTGTAAACATACCAATTCCAGATCCATCCTGTTTGCTTGATTTATTAATCTTACCTGAGAGAATACGCATTAATGTATCTTCATCAATTCCCGGACCGTCATCTTTAATCTCTAACAATAATTGGTTATCGTTTTCGCCATAACGCCAATCAATAGAGACTTCACCAGAGACTTCACCCTGCCCGGAAATTGCTTCAACAGAATTTTTGAAAATATTTTCTATAATTGATTCTATGAATAGCGTTGATGATGTAATGGAGCAAGGTTCGTTTGTTTTTGGAGGAGAAATGCGTATTCCAGGAGGTAATGAGTTAATTTTTTTGGATATGAAATCATTTAGTAATCCATTTAAGTCAAAGTCGATTATGGTAGGTTGATCTAGCGATTTTGAGATGCTTTTGGCTGATGCACACGTTTTAATTGCACTATTCAAATGCTCACTTGCGTTAAACTTATTTCTTAACCGAGTTCTTCGGTCGACAGCAGGTGTGATTATGCACATTCGGAAAGCAAGAAGCTGATTTTTTAGATCGTGCAATATACGACTTATCTGATTGTGCTCATGCGATAATGATGAAAAACCGCTAAGAAAGGACTTTAAACATTCTTGAGGGATGCTTTTATCACCCTGGTTTGCATATCCTTTGATACTGAGGTTAATCATGTGTTCGTGAATTTCCAAATTAAAACCAATTAAGTTTTGTTCGATAAAACCCAACAGGAAACTATCCTCATAAATCTTTCTACATTTTTTAAGTTCAATTTGCTGGCCAGCCATTTTAACCGAAACAATTCCTGTCCTTTCATTGAAAGTTGCGGCCACCTGAAGGTCAATAGATGACTTCGGAGTATTTTTCTCGTTGATATTATTCCATAACTGCTCAAGCAGTATTTGAAATGTCCCTTTATGAATTTCGATAATTTGTACGCCATCAGGAACATCTGACGTGTACTTAATGGAATGACATCGTCCTCTTTTAAGCAAGATAAAATCGTCAAAAACACTTGTAATTGTAGTCATTGCATATTGTTTGGTTATTAGCTTGCTAATTTGTGACAATGTAATTATTTGTTTGAAGCCTTCAGAACCCTTGATATCTTTGTCATAGGTCTCAGGATCTATTTTATCCAAAAACCATGAAATTTCGTTTACGTATTTCCTATAATTGATCGCATCAAATGATTTTCTATTTTTGATTATCGAACCAACACGTTCATAGAATCCAACAATGTTTCTTTTATCTAAATCCTTACCAGTTAATTTTAAATAAAGTGATTCAATTATTTTAACCCATTCCACAAACTGAGTGTATTTCTTTGATATTAAGAAATCTGTTCCCATTAAACGGTGAGAAAGCCACTTTTGCAGATCTTTATCTTCTTCAGGAATGCTTAGAAGCTCATGTCTTAACAAAAATGAAATCGTTAAAGGAGAACTATTCAACCATTTATCCCAATTAAAATTCGCTCTAAGTCCTTTAGCGTTAAGTATTTCAACAAGGGAAACAACTGACTTTGCGATGTTTTGTTCTGCAGCTTTCTTACTGTATTCTTTGTCTGTACCCACAAGTTTAATCCGTTCATTCAAAGCCTGGCTGGAAATAATTAAAGTTGAAGTGAATTGACGTTGGTGGTGACTTTTCCCTTTTCCCAACACCATATATCTACAGTCCAACTTACCTTGAGCTTGAAAAAGTTCTTGAAGATAGCCTTTTGCGTCAATAGAACTTCTTTCGGTAGTTAACGCTTTATCAATTTCGTGATCTAACCAGTCAACAAAAATATCGGTTTCCAAATGACCCTTATCAATAAAAATAGCAGCCAACATTGCTTTTACTGCATCAAGTTTTATTGAAGTTATAACATATTCTTGGGTCGCTCCTCTGCTCTTTAAAAGCAGGTTTTCTATTTTAAATTTATCAGATAATTGAAGGCCTCCCTTTTCTACCACTGCTCCTATTTCAGAAAGGGTGAGGAAGAATGGTTTGATTGAATCTTGATCTAAATACCTTTTCAAGACTGCTAAGTGAGTTAATATAGTGATAAGTGACGCACCTATTTGAACAAGTGAATCAGAAATAATAAAGGTATCTATCTTTTTTTCATGAATATAACTTTTATGTATAAGACTCTGGCTTAGCAAGAGTTTGCCCTTTGCTGTCAGCCCAAGTTGTTCAGCCAATTTCCCAACTCCTAAGGAATGCTCGGATGGAATTGCCTTGACAGTATGGACATCTTTCCTTTTTTTTGGGACTGACTTGGATATTTTCTCCATTAAAACATCTCTACAGTGCTCATTTAGGAAATTTAAAGCTGCCCTTGATTGAGCCTTCTTCCTGGAGCGACCGACACCTAAACTGGTGTTATCTTTATTTACACGTACTTCAATATGAAACGTTTTGTCATGGTCTGGTCCGTCTGATTTTATTTCCTGATAAAGTGGTAAAGTCTTATATTCTTTCTGTGTATATTCTTGCAAAAGAGACTTTGAATCAATAATCAAACTATCTAAATCCAAATCACCACTTGGAAAAATGGTAATAAATTTCGTAACCAAATTAACTGTTTTAGTGAAACCCTTTATTAACAACACTCCCGCAACGAATTGATAGCATATAGACTGGTATGTTTTACTATTTTCAGTAAAGGAATACTTTACACCCCTACCAATAAAAAGTTGATCTGATATTCCAATTTCTGTAAGCAACTCAGTTGTGATTTGATTCTTCAAGACTCCACTGAAGAAATCTAGATCCTTTTTGGGAATCTCTTTATTGCTTGAATATAGGATATACTTTGATAAAAGTTTGGAAAGGTCAGCTCCAATAGCTCTAAGATAACCTATTAACTCTAAAGTAATATGTGTTGATTCATCAGGTAAAAGGTCATTAACGTAGGATTTATGAGTTAGCGATAGTAAAAGAAGATTGTATGAAGATTTGTCTTTGATATTAAGTAAGTTTCTAAGATATACAGATGTTTTTCGAGGAAGATTCCAATT
>Ga0222626_1000404_pt1 | contig 26108 bp, 22 predicted proteins | sample AntAcemetageno91_FD_179862 | JGI IMG/M metagenome (GOLD analysis project Ga0222626, IMG submission 179862) | Saline water microbial communities from Ace Lake, Antarctica - #91 | ecosystem: Environmental > Aquatic > Non-marine Saline and Alkaline > Saline | place: Antarctica: Ace Lake | collected...
AACTGGTGGTCGCACAGACCATCGAGCGTTTGAAGCAGCTCACACCGCGATTGGTGCCCAAGTCCATTACCCACAAGTGGGCCGGATTCAGGACATTTGCCCCGGACCAGGTCATGGTGGTGGGAGAAGATCCGGTCGTGAAGGGATTTTTCTGGCTTTCAGGCCAGGGGGGCGCAGGCATAGAGACCAGCTCGGCCGTCGGGCAGATCGCGTCTGATTTGATATTGGATGGTCGCACCAAACTCATCGATGCACAAGTCATCTCTCCGGTCAGATTTACGGCCTCATAGATCCTCATCAACCACCACCGCGGAGCATCAGGGCTCCGATTCCCTTATTCCCTGAGAGCCCGCCTGACAAGCTGGGTGATATCCAGGACCTCAAGGGAAATCTTATTCCTCCTCACATAGGTCATCATGGTCCTGACACATTGCTGGCATGAGGTGACAACTGCATCAGCGCCGGTACTCAGGATCTCTTCGATCTTTCGCTCTGCAATTTGAGCGGAAAGCTTTGCATCAACCATCTCTAAATTCCCGCCGCCCCCGCAGCATTGACAATTTTCCCGATTTTGGGGCAGTTCCACAAAGCGGAGGCCCGGGATGGAGCGGATGACCTCCCTCGGTGCTTCAAACTCCCTGGCCCCACGGCCGAGATCACAGGGGTCGTGATAGGTCACTGTCAGATCCAGTTCCTGCAGGGGCACACGGTTTTCCCTGATCAATTGCGTCAAAAACTGGGTGGCATGGCTGATCTTGAACTCTTCCGGATAATACTCCCGCCACATCTGGTAACAGGAAGGGCATGCAAAGAGGACCTCTTTGGCCCCCTTCTCACGAAGCGCCTCAAGGTTATGCGTCTTAAAGGCATCAAACATATCCTTGAGGCCAGCCCCCAACATGGGAAAACCGCAACACCATTCCTCTTCACCTAAGATGGTGAAATCAACTTTGCTCCTGTCAAGGATCTCCACCAGGGCTATCGGGATCTTCTGGGCCACAGGGAAATAGGCGGCTGTACAGCCGGTAAAATAGACGATATCGGCCTTTTCCCTGATATATCCATCATCAGGGGGATCGCGCATATCATCCACCCATTCGGCTCGCTCTTCGTTGTCCTCTGCAAAAACGTTGTGGTCTTCAGCTAAGTTCTCTCGGATCATGTCTATTTTTTTCGGATAAAGACCGGAATGGACCATGTCCTGGCGAAGAGAGAGCCACAGGTCTTTTAGATGGATGCCTACCGGACATACCTCCTGGCAGTTTCCACAAAGGGTGCAGCGAAATACCGTATTGCTGAAATCCTTCCACTCTTCCGAAGAAGGAGCCTTTCTCCCAAACAGTCTGCTCAAAAGTCCTCCCCGTCCCTTCAGGACCTGGTTGAGGCCTTTCATGCGGTAAATGGCAGACAACTGCCCATCGAGGGATGCTGAAACCGCAGGGCACACATCCGCGCAGACCTGACAGTTGGTACAGGCCCCCATTTCTAAGAGTTGCCTAACGTTGTAATCTTGATTGGACATATAGATATTTGATATTGGATGTTGGAAATTGGAAATTGGGTTTGAAATTGAAGGGACCGTCCCTTCGTTTTCTAATTTCTAATCCCGCTTTGGGGGACAAATTTCCAGTTTCTTAACAGTTACTCCTCTGCATATTTCTCAATCTCCGCGAGAAGCCATTTCTCAACCGCTTCCTTCCCCCGCATCAGGTTTTCTATCTCGCCTTTATCATCAGGCCTGATTTTGTACATCCAGCCCTTGCCGTAGCAGTCATCATTGATCAGTCCGGGATTGGTCTCTAATTCTTCATTCACTGTTGCCAGTTCGCCATTTACCGGAGCATATACCTTGCCAAGCCATTTTCCGGATTCTATCTTGGCGAACTTCTTTCCCAATTTCAGCTTCTTGCCATCATCGGGGAGTTGCACATAGACGATTTCCCCGGCCATGACCTGTGCAAAATCATCCATGCCTATGATTAGCAGATCGCCTTCCTCCTTGACCCAAAAATGATTTTCCTCGTAGTAAAGCTCGTCCGGCATGTTGTACCCTTCTATCTCCATCTCTTTTCCTCCTTTCACTCCGTCTCTTCCATCAATTCGTTGATAAACTGGGTTGTATTATAGATCTTGAACTTTTGCTTGCGCAATTTGGCGTTTGCCAGGTTATGGACACATGAATTGCACTCGGTCAGCACGATCTCGGCCCCCACCTCTTCTGCCTGCTCTAACCTTCGGCGTGCCATGGCAATGGAGTTCTTGGCATATCCGCCCCGCACGCCCCCACCAGCGCCGCAGCAGAGCGCGTTTTCACGGTTGTCCGGCATTTCCACAAAGTTGGGAGCGATCTTCCTGATCGTGTTGCGGGGTTCTTCATAGATCCCGCAATGTCGCCCCAAATCGCATGGATCATGATAGGTCACCCTCTTGTCCGTCTTTACATTGAAATCAAAATCCTGCAAAAACTGGGTAATATGGATGATTTTAATCCCCTTCTCCTTGAGCCGGGCATACTGGGGTTTGTTATTGAAGGTGCGGGAGCAGTAAGGACATCCGGTTATGACTGTTTTGGCGCCCGTTTTCAGGATGAGATCAATGTTTTTCATGGCCAGATTTTCGTTTATCTCGTATCCGACATCTTCAAGCACGCCGCTGCAACAGACCTCATCGATCAGGGTGTAATCCACCTTTAGACGATCCAACAGATCTAATGTGGCCATGGTAGACTCATCCTCGCGATAAGATCCGACACACCCGATAAAGTATACGTATTCCGCCTGTTTGTTCCTCTCCCTCTCAAAATCCTCCGGCTCGTCTTCGGCATATATGTTGGTGTGCTTCTTTAGAACCTCATTCATCCCCGCAAAGGCCGGATGGCATGACCCGGCCTTGACCATATCCTTCCTCGCCTCCTTGATAATCTCGGGCACATCCACCCCGGAGGGACAGTTCTCGAAACAACTGGCGCAGGTGGTGCACTGGAACAGGGTTTCGGTCAGTTCATCGTTCAGTTCAATTTTCCCATCCATGACCTCCTTTAGAAGGAGCATCTTCCCCCGTGCATTAAGGGCAGGCCGGAGGGTCGCTCCGTACACAGGACATACCGCCTGGCAAAAGCCGCATCGAGAGCATTTCAGGATCTGCTCGCGATATTTTTTTTCAAATTCGTACTTTGCTTCCATATCTTATCTCCCAATTGGAAAAAGAAACAAATTGATCAAATTTAGCTCACTTTAGGCGCTTCAAACGTATCTTCTCAATAAATCGGGGCAACTACTTTCTGAGGTCACTTTTCTGGATTCCCGCTTTCGCGGGAATGACAGTTACTTACCCCCCATCGTCATTCCCGCGAAAGCGGGAATCCAGTGGCTACATCGCTACTTATTGAGATGTTACCTTCAAACTTTAGGCACTTTTCTTATGCCCCTAGTCCCATCTTGCCCGGATTTAGAATATTGTTAGGGTCAAACATTTTCTTGACATGGCGCATCACGTCCATTGCCACAGGGTCATGCTCCAAAGTCATGTATGGGGCCTTAGCCAGTCCGATTCCATGTTCACCGGTGAGTGTTCCATCTAAGTCAATGGCCAGCTTAAAGAGATCGGCGCTTGCCTCTTCCATCCGCCTCACCTGTTCCGGATCATAGCCGTCGTAGAGGATCTGCGGGTGCAGGTTTCCATCCCCTGCATGGCCAAAGGTGGCAATCTGTATATCGTGCCTCTTTGAGATCTCTTCAACTCCTTCTAAGAGTTTAGCAATATTAGTCATGGGAACGGTCACATCTTCGAGGACAAAGTGTGTTTTGATCCTGGCTAGGACTGCATAGGCAGATTTTCTGGCCGCCCACAGGTCTTCAACCTCCTTATCGGTTCTGGCCCGTTTGACCTCCCTGGCATTATTCTCTTCAAAGTTCTGAATTACTTTCTTTATCTGGTAATCGGTTTCTTCCTGGGTATAGCCGTCGGTCTCTGCTAAGAGCATGGCATCCACTTCAGGCAGGTTGAGGTCGGTGTTTTGATTGATGGCCGCAAGTGTTTCCCTTCCCAATATCTCTAAGGCGCTCGGGATTATGCCGCTGTGCATGATCTGATTGATGGCCCTCCCCGCGTCCTCTAAGCTGTCAAAGGTGGCAAGGGCAGTACTGGTCGCAGTAGGCTTCGGGTTTATTTTAAGGGTGATCTCTGTGACGACCCCGAGCGTCCCCTCAGAGCCCACAAAGAGCCTTGTCAGGTCATATCCCGATACGCTTTTCATCGCTTTAGAACCTGTTCTCATGATCCTGCCGTCCGGGAGGACTACCTGAAGGCCCAAAACATAATCCCTGGTTGTACCGTACTTGGCTCCTTTGAGTCCCCCGGCATTGGTGGCCACATTCCCTCCCAATGTGCTGACCTTTCCACTTGCCGGATCAGGGGGGAAAAAAAATCCGAAAGGAGACAGGGCCTTTTCGAGGTCAACATAAACGACCCCGGGCTGAACAATTGATAGACGATCTTCTATGCTGATTTTCATAATACTGTTCATGCGGCTCAGATCCAGGACAATCCCTCCTTCAATCGGGACCGCCATACCGGACAGGCCTGTCCCGGCGCCCCGGGGGATCACCGGAATCTTTTCCCTGTTGGAAAGCTTCAATATCTCAGATATCTGTTCCGCGCTCTCTGCCCATACAGCACAGGTGGGTCTATGGCTGTGCTCTGAGGCATCATAAGAAAAGGAGACCATATCAATCAGGCTGTCGGTGTAGCTTTCTTCTCCAACGATTTCAATTAGGGCCTGTTTTATTTTTTCATCCATAGGTTACTCCCTTTTAGGCACTTTAGTCACTTCTCCTGCAAAGCATTCATAACCGCAACCACCGGGGCGATAATCATGTGCAACAGCCGGCTGAAGGGGATATAAGCGATAAACGCCCCTGTGAGGGCGGCATGGATATACCACATAAAGCCATAGACCTCTGTCAGCCCTCTTGGAGTTGAAAACAACAGACTGATCCAGTACCCGATAATACTGTATTCTGCTCCTGCAGGGTAGCCGGTCAACGAGATTCGCATCCCTTCCAAAATAAAACCGATGATAACGATCCCTCCGATCAGGCTAAGGGCTACACGGTCCTGCTCAGGGAGGCCGGGGGCCCGGTTAGCGCGATTCAGCCATCCTCTGGCAAAGGCAAGGCCCATCCCAACGAGGATCATAACCCCTGTAAAATCGAACAAGAATCCGGTCAATGGGTAGTTCTTGTTCACCATATCCCATACTACAGGCCACTCCGGTTTCCACAAAGAACCGAACAGGGCGATAAGCCCCCAGAAAAACCTGAATACAAAGGGGTAAAAGATCAGGGCATGTATTATCCAGCGTTTGGGCGACTGCCTATAAAGCCTCCTTTGGAGGAATACATCCCAGAACAGGGACCTAATTATCAAGAGGATTTTGGCTGAGAAAAGGGCCCTGACAGCGTTCGCCAATAACTTACAAAGTTTGGCAAAGAGATTTCCGCTCGCAATTCCCGGCAGGGAGCCGCTAAGATAGACCGAGAAGAAAAGGAGCAGGCCCCCCAGGAAAATCAGCAATGCAACAATGGTGATGGTATCATCCACTGAAAATGTGGCAGTATGACAGGGCATGCAGATGATGCTCTTGGCAGGCAACGCCATGGCGGCCGCGCCCAGCGCGTTTCCAGCAAAATGGCACCGCTGACAGGTTGTTTCCTTATCAAACCGGACCATTTCGTGGATAAAGGATCTCTCCCCTAATGCGCGGCCCTTCTCCCACCGAATGCACTTTGATTCAGCATCTCTTACGGCCCGAATCCCTTTGAGATGACAGGACTGACATGAGGCGGTCATATGGGCATCACCGGCAATCTTTTCGTGGTGCGGAAGATGACATTGGCCGCATTCTACGGGTTTCTGTTTATGGTGGGTGAACGAGGCTGCTTCTCTGTGACAGGTGGTACATGCAAGCGCTGCATGAATCGTTGACTCATGGGATTTCTCATCTATTAATGGAACTGATTTTCCGGTGACTGCCTGTGCCTCTGTCCCTGATTTGCCGTGACAGTGCAGGCAAAGCCGGTTGATCTTTTTCGTCTCTTCCGGGTCATTGGCCTTCATCGCATGGTGGCAGGTCATGCATCTCTCATCTTCAGAAGAAGGGGAGGGGAGGGTGGAGCGAGTTTCGTGACAGACACCGCACTGTTCTTGGATCGGCTTGGCAGGATCAAACCGTCCCACATCTTTATCTCCGATGCGGGTCTGATAATGAGGGTCATGGCAACCAATGCAGTCTCTATATTTGCCCGGATCTTTGACCTCTAAAGACCCATGAGAACCCTCCTTGAGATCATCCATAATGGAATCATGACAGTCTAAACATTTATCCGGTCGAAAGAAGTCCCTCCCGCTCTTGGTCACATCAATGGGATCGGGGTGGAGGTCCTGGTCCGAGATATTTTCATGGCACTCCTGGCAGGAGGTTTGGCCATGTGCCGAGATATGAAATCTTGCAGGATCGATCATCCAGGAGGCGTTTGCAAATAGGCAGCTTAATATCAGACACGCAATAGATAATAGTAGGATAATTAGCACCTGAACGAAAATCTTGTTCAGGCACGATTTTGGATTTTGGATTGCGGATTGCGGATTTAGCAATGAAAGTAGTCTCATATAGTTGAAAATGTCTGAACAAGGATGAAAAGCCGAATTGCGGGATTAACATAAGGAAAAGATTCAGATTTCAGTTCCTGAATTCCTCAATCCATGAATTCTACGAGTGTCCAATTTTCAGGTAAACAACACAGAAACAAATAATCACAACCACTTAATCCCGCCTTGGTTGGGACTCAACTACGCGACCACTTAACGAGGTCAGTATTAAGAAGAGTATCCCTATCATTTATCCCAGAAATAATCAAGAATCAGGAAAGATCTTTTTCCCTGTCTCTAACCCAGAACCAGCGGACGGTTACAAATTCTTATACAACAGCCAGGCCCTAAAAAATGGATTCACAAATCGATAATTCTTTTCGTAATAAAAGATAATTTTTAGATCGAGTAATCTTTTTAGAGCCGCTTGTGCAGATGAAGCCTGGGGAATGCCGGTTTGTTTGAGAAACTGTGAAGATGTTGGAGTGTATCCTCCAATTCTTGCCAGTCCTGTCAAAAGCTTCAGTTGCTGCCCGGAAACGATTTTGAGAGTTGTCTCATATCCTTTTGATTCATGCGCAAAAATCTGTTCAAGAGCCGAGGGAATCAGTTCCTCCAATATATGATCCCCGTAAGAGGTCGTATCCCATAAGGCACTGCATAACTGCTGAATATCTCCGGCAACATCAAAGCAAATATCAAAAATGTGGCCCATAACATTTGAGGTGATTTTTCGTTTTCCGCTCTTAAATTTTTCAGCAATAAACTCTTGGAATGATTCTTTTTCCAAAGGACCAACCTCGATTGGTATGGCTGATTTGAAAAAAGCGCTGTCCGGATCATTAAAAATAGTATTCATCTTATTACGAATACTGCCGGCAAGGAGAAAGGGGATATCGGACTGAAATTGAATTTTACTCCGCAATTGCGCCAATACTTCGCTGGAGTCTTTCAGATTCAATATGTCTTGAAACTCATCAAACACGACAACCAACGGTTTTGTTTTTAACTGGTAGGAAGAGATCAGTTCCAGAACCCCTGAAATGGAATCGGGCTTTAACTGAACCGAGGCATCCAACGTCAAAATAGGCATACCTGAAAGCGGGTCTATCGAAGCCACAGGCCGTAAATAGGCCAGCTTCTGAAATACCCTGTTCAAGATACCCGCAGTCTGTTCAATCGAGATAACACTGGTGACGGTTCTCTTTAGGAAGTCATCCGAAGTTTTTGTTTCCAAAAGATCAATGTAAATAATTCTTCGCTTTTTCAGTTTTCGAACGGTCTCGTAGATTAACGAAGATTTGCCGGTTCTTCTTTCACCTTGAATATAGACATTCTGTCCTCGCTTTATTTGGTTTGCCAGATGTTCTTCCAACTCCGGACGTGAGCAGAAATCATTTTCTTTGACAATTTGGCCGTATTTAAAGGGATTCACGGGTTATCTCCATTACATGAATCAACGTTACGGTGATTAACGTTACGGTGATTAACGTTATAACGATACTACAATTTGACCACAATGATGTCAAGTCAAAAACTCTCCAGCAGATAATACTGTCATTTACCGGCAAAATGTGCGCTGATCAATAGGTGGTAGCAGTTGGCTCGGACCAAGAAATCCGATTGATATTTATTTTTCCCCTTTTGATTTGTCATGAAGGATGCCATGATAGGATTAAATAATTTGGTGGGTTCCCACGGATTGGATGAGTCAATGACTCAATGGGCGAAGAATACTTCCTGTGCAACTTTCTGGCCTGGTTCGATAAAGAAAAAATCTTCGTTTTCATAAGGACCATGAATCAGTTTCCTGAAATATTTAAGATTACCGTGGACCTCCTTGTATTGCTTCTCAAAAAACCGGGCGTTTTCCACGGCTCTTTCACGCAATGGTTCCAGATCTCCAATGCCCGTATCGATCAGGGCAATATGCGTATAATGCTTCAATTCCTCCTTCATGGCCCACACGGCCATTTCCCTGCCTACGCGAGCCGTATAATCGTCCTCGACAATGCCCAAAGGATCTTTTTTTTCTGAAACCCATCCGGGTGTCAAATAGTATGTCCCGGGTCTCTCCTCAAAAGCCTTATCATAGGCCTCCGGAGATCCCAAAAAGAAGGCGATGCAGTCGTGGCACAAAGGGATCAACAAGCCCTGTCGCCTCGCTTTAACTCCTACGATCCCATTGGAGCAGAGCCCATAGCCTAACACGATTCGCACGGCATACTGCGCCACCTCATCAATCTGTGCTTGGATCAAATCGGCCATTTTATCAGGTGTTCGGTGTAACCCCTGGTCAAGGTAGCGGATTTCCACATCCCCATCTTGATCACGGGCCTTTTCCAGTTCCGGTTCCATTACCTGGCAGGCCACGATAACAACGGGACCCTTTTCATTTATAGGTGGTCGGTTATCCATTTCGTTGCCCTAACTTTTCATCAATCGCTTAACAAGTGAAATCGCCTCTCCCGCATCCTGGGCATACCCGTCCGCCCCGATATCGTCAGAGAACTTTTGATTCACCGGAGCACCGCCGATGATTATTTTGAGATTCTTCCGCAAACCTGCTTCAGTGACGGCCTTGATCACTTTCTTCATCTGGGGCATGGTGGTTGTCAGCAGTGCAGAGATCCCAAGGATGTCGGGTTTTCTCTCTGATACCTGCTGAACGAAATCTTCAATCCTGACATTTGCCCCCAGATCCACAGTATAAAACCCCACCCCTTTTAACATGGTAAGCACCATGTTTTTGCCGATATCGTGGAGATCTCCGCGAACAGTGCCAATCATAATTGTGCCACTGCTCTCACTATCTTTGCCTGTAAGATGAGGCTCAAGGACCTTAAGTGCCTCATTCATGGCCCTTGCAGAGAGCAACACCTCCGGAATAAATACGGTTCCATCTTTGAACTTTTCCCCGATTATTTCCATGGCTGACAGCATACCATTGTTCAGAATTTCCCTGGGTTCAGAACCTTTGTCAAGCATCTCTTGGACATCATTTGCAATTTTTTTGTTATCGCCTTTGAGGACATCCTCTTGGATGATCTTGAAATCTTCTTCCGGCGTCTCTTTTGGCGCCACACGCTCAGCAACCTGCCGCATATGATCTTCAGTAATGGGTCTTGCTGCCCCTGCTTCTAATGGTAAACGGCCCTCCTTTTCAAAGCGTTCTCCAATATAGATTAACCGTTCAAATTCCGTGTTAGGGGGACTTGTATCTCCAATAGAGGCGATCAGTCTGTTGCCTGGAGATATCACATTGAACATGTGGTCAAGATAGTTTTCCAGGTCCTTCCAGGATGTGGATGCTTCCAACAACATAATTTCCGGGATACCACCATGAATTGTTAATTTACCGGAACGGCACCATCTGTCATAGTATTCGTCGATTGTTACCTTTGTCATGGGATAAGGGGTTACGGCATCGGCGATATCGATGCCGCACTCAGGGATTAAATCCATTAGTCCCCTGTTTTCTCCGTCAGGGTGCATGACGAGAAGTATTCCTCTTGAATGAAGCAGATCGGAGGCTTTCCGACACCATGGCACAATCTCCCTTTCGAAATACACGGGATAGGTAATCATGTCATCCACATTTGCGGACCATAAGATCGCATCAGCGGGAGAATCAGCAAGGATTGAAATCAACTGGTCGTAAAGGCCTTCCAGGGAATCGGCCAGTTCCCCCATCTCTTTCTTGTAATCATGATAGTGATAATAGAAGTCCGTGGAACCTATTAATGTTTTTTGAATGAAGTGCATGGGAGAAGAGCATGCTATCCCCAGGCCCTGCCCCACGGCAACACCATCCTCTCCCACTCTGTTTTTCCATCCAAGAAAGCGCTCGTAGGCCGGTTTCAATTTCATATTACCAAATATATGTGCCAGCACGCGATAGTCTTCTGGCTTTTTTATTGCGGTCTCCTTAACCCATGTGATGGAGGCCCCGGATTTTTTCATTTCCGCAGTGATTCCATGCCTGACGCTTACCATACCCATAGGTGTATGGTATTCCAGGTGGGTAATCTGCTCATCCATATCATTTTCGTACTCTACTTTAATATCAACATCTGAAGAGAACTCAAAATCATAGGGAAACTCCTTTAAGCGATAAAGCCCGATGGCCCTGTGAATGATATCTTCAGGTTTTTCGGGTTTTAGATATTCAGGGATCATTTTGTGCAGAGGCCATCCCTCGGTGCGGTGAATCTCGTCCACGGATAGACCTTTGTATTTTTCCGGCAGGGTTCCTGCAAGTTCATTTGCGTTATGCCATAGATCAATCCTCGGGACCCAGGGTATGGTATCAACGGTTTCACCTCTCGCCACCTTCAGGATTCTCTCTCTGTGAGTCAACATGTATGGCTCCTTTTTCCTAATGCAATTGGGCCGCTATTAGTCTTTTATTTCATCTATCAGCCGTCGCGCTAATTTAACCGCCTCGGCAGCGTCGGCCCCGTAACCGTCAGCGCCTATCTTTTCGGCAAAGGAAGCGCTCACAGGTGCGCCCCCCACCATAACCTTTAGTTTATTCCGGAAGCTTTTTGTTCCCAATTCTTGAATGACACGCTCCATTTCAGGCATACTCGTCGTCAAAAGGGCCGATAGGCCTAAGAGGTCCGGCCCAATGGCCTCAATACGTTCTACAAGCTTTTCTACGGTCAAATCCACACCAAGATCGACAACTTCAAATCCCGCCCCTTCAAGCATCATCAGCACAATGTTCTTTCCGATGTCGTGGATATCACCTTTCACTGTGCCCATGATAACCATACCCTTGGGCTCGGTCGCCTCTCTCTTCAGCAGGGGCTTCACCTTTTCCAGCCCGAGCTTCATGGTCAGGGCAGATACAAGCATCTCTGGCACAAAGATATCACTGTCGGAAAATTGCTGTCCCACTACGTCCATAGCCGCAATAAGCCCATCGTCGATGATGGTTTTTGGATCAATGCCTCCTTCGATTGCGGCCTCTACCAGCCCCTCAATCTCATTTCTTTGCCGGTTAACTACTGCATCTTTTATTACCTGGAGAGTATCGCTCATTATTTATTACCTCCCTTTTAAATAGTAATCGGATAGGAGCCATGTTTGAGGGTTGTATCCCGCATGGCCATATAGTTTTCAAACTTTGCCCAGTCCGGAACCGAGTTGCCCGAACCAACACAATAACCGCCGCCCGGAGCGACTTCACGCAATAGGTGCCTGGTATACTCCTTGACCTCCTCGACCGTACCGCTGCGAAGCAGTTCATTTGACACGTTGCCCACGAGACTGATGCGGTCGCCATACTCCTTTTTCATCTTGACAATATCCATGCAGGTCGGATCGATGGGTTGGAGCAGGTCTATGCCGGTCTCGATAATATCCGGCATGAGGGATGTCACATCACCGTCACTGTGCATAATAAACAACCGATTCTCCTCATGGCAACGGTCAGCCATCTTTGCGTACCAGGAGAAGACATGCTCACGAAAGGCCTCAGGTGAAATCATCGGACCGGTTCCAAAGGCAAGGTCATCGACTACCCATACCGCTCCAACATAATCCCTCGCCAGGATGGTCTCCAGGGCGCTGAACTGAATTTCAGCCACCTTTCTGAAAACATCGGCTACGAATTGAGGGTCCATGATAACCTTTATGGAAAAATTCTGAAAACCCATTAACATCCATGTCAAGGTAAAAATCTTACCGGAAACAACGATGGCCTTCATACCGTCAGGCAAAAGGCCTCCTGCTCGGTTCAAGTTGCTGAAATCGAGTTCGGCCGCCGCGTCCCAGGGGAATTCCTCAAAATCCTCCCGTTCATGGATAAAACTGGTGAATTCCAGATTCCAGGCCTTGGGATCCTTTTCGTCAGGCCTTTCCCTCTGGACCTTTTCGCGGAGAATCCTAGTTATCTTTGATTCATCCGTCACACCTCCGGGGGTCATCATACTGACCGGGATCGGTATAAAGTCATAGCCCGCCCCGGCCCAGAACTCCACCTGGGCCTCAACGTCGTCCGCGCTTACCTCCCGGCCCAAGAATTGGCTCTGGATCGAGTAATCGATCAACACCTCGCATAAGGGTACCCTGTCAGCCTCCTGGTGGTTGACCACCCTTCTGAAGCGTCCCTCAAAATCGGGCTTTATATCCATTTTTTCTCCTTACAGCGATTCATTCGTAAGAGGCTGCCAAGACTAATATCCTTCATCTACGGCAGCAACAATATCAAATTTGTATCAAGGTTATCCACAACCCTCAGTTATTGCTTCCTATCTCTTATCCCCTTTAACTTGCTACGATTGAGAAATCATTTCAGCATCATGCTGGGTAGCCATAAGGACAATCCTGGAAAGGCGACCGTAAAGGCCAATGCAACAAAAGTAAGCCACAGATAAGGCAGATTCGCCCTGTAGATCTGTCCAACAGGTATCTCGTCGCCTACGACGCTCTTGAGATAAAAAATGGAAGGCCCAAATGGCGGTGACAAATATGAGATGTGCATATTCATACAGAAGACCACCCCAAACCAGACAGTATTAAAACCTAAGTCCTCGATAATAGGAACAAAAAGAGGCATGGTCAGCAAAACAATACCGATCCAGTCTAAGAACATGCCGAGGAAGATCAGGATTAGTTGCATCCCGATAATAATTCCCCATTTGCCAAAGGGGATGGCCATAACAGTGTTCCTGACAAACTGATCACCACCGGCCAGTGTATAAATGCCGATAATGGTCTGTGCCCCGAAGAATAACCAGGCCAACATGCATGAAATTTTGACGGTTTCATACAGGGAGCTTTTGATTCCACTAAAGGTTAGCTTGCGGTTTACAGCAGCAGTGACAATTGCACCGAGACACCCGATTCCAGCAGCCTCCGAGGGAGTGGCCACCCCGGCATAGATCGACCCTAAGACTGATATAGCGAGAAGGCTGGGCATTATCAAACCCTTAAGTAGGACCAGTTTCTCTTTCAACGGCATGTTGCGCTCTTCTTTGGGTGCGGCCGGGGCCATTTCCGGTTTGAGCCAGGTCGCAACAATAATATAGCCGATGAACAACGTGCCCAAAATCAGACCGGGGATAATACCTGCGATGAACAGGTCCCCAACGGGGGCCCCGGCGGTCATGGCATATACGATGAACACAACACTGGGTGGAATCAAAGTGGCCATGCCTCCACCCGCACAGATACTTCCTAAGGCGATCCTTCCATCGTATTTCCTCTTCAACATCCCGGGCAGGGCGATCATGCCGAAAGTCACGATTTCAGCCCCTACAATGCCGACCATGGCAGCCATGATGGTGCAGGAGATGATGGTACCAATGGCCAGCCCGCCCCTGAAAGGCCCGGACCATATATAGACGGCCTTGAATAATTGATCGGCTACGCCCGATTGCTGCAGGATTGCGGCCATAAAAATAAACAGCGGCACGGCAACAAGAGCGTAGTTGAGCATCATCTGGTAAACCCTGCCCACCATCATCACCATGACGTTGGGCCCGAACAGGGTCAGAGAAAAAATGACCGCGGTAGCGCCCATCACCCAGGCCAAGGGCAGACCGGTCACCAGTAGCAAAATGAAAGTAGCGAGTAGCAGGATGGTGATTAATTCAATGCTCATAATTCCGTACCCTTGATGGCGAAGTGTAGATCTCGAATGAATTTTGCGGTTCCTTGAAGCAGCAGCAGGGCCACCCCTACTACTAAGGCTATCTTAATGGGATAGACCGGCGGATCCCATGCCGAACTGGTGGTTTCTCCCACGAGTATGGACTGCCACGTGTATTTGCTGGCGGCCCACAAAAACACCGTCATATAGAGCGCAAAAAAGAGGTAGGTTATGGAATCTATGACTGCCCGTTGTCTGGCCGTCAGCCTGCCGTAAATCAAATCGATTTTCACGTGACGGTTGTCCTTCAGGGCCCAGGCGGCACCCAGCACATAACTCATACCGCACCCGAAAACCATGGACTCGCTGACCCAAAGTGTGGGAAGGTGAAAAATATACCTCATCACTATCTCATAGCCGATGAAGACCACAACCGGCAGGATGAGCCAGCTCCCTGCTTTGCCCACCAGGGTGGATAAAGCATCGATGAAAGATAATAACTTCTTCATACTTGCTCCCTATTCCCAGGACCACGCTGCAATAACGGACCCATTTTAAGAAAGTGTCGAGAGGTTTTGCACCATTAGAGCACAGGATAGAGAAAGGAAGGCTATATAGCCCCCCTTTCTCCATGATGTTTACAGCAATCGACTAATCAATCAACTTCAGCTCCCGCAGCCATTCTTTTTGAGAATCGATGACTTTCTTTGCCATGGGGCTCTTTTTGGCAAACTCATCCCACATTGCCATGGCTTTCGCACGGACTCGGGTCAGATCCTCCTTGCTCCAGGTCTGGACCGTGACGCCCTGCCCCTTCATCTCTTTCAGTGCCCTTATGTCGTCGATAGCAATCCGTTCAATGCTGTCCCATGCCCATTCACGGCAGGCCGTTTTGAGGATTTGCTTGATGTCATCGGGCAGTTTATTCCACTCATTCATGTTGACGGTAAAACTAGCCATAGGCATGGAGTGGAAACCAGGATAGTTCGTATATTTGGCCACCTGGAAAAAACCCAGTCGCTGGTTCATAGAAGGGGAGGCCCAGTCGCTGGTGTTAATCACGCCCTTATCAAGGGCCGAGTAAACCTCTCCACCCGGTAGAACCACAACAGACGCACCCAGTTCTTGGAACAACATGGCCGTCATGCCCTGGGGCACCCGCATCTTCAAGCCTTTGAAATCCTCCATCCTTCTTATAGGCTTTGTGGAAACCATAGATTCTATGCCCCAGAACATCCACCCCACGGCATAAGCGTTGTAAGGTTTGTACATCTCGTTCAACATCTCCCAGCCGCCCTTGTAATACATCCAGGCATCCTTCTGCCAGGGGTCGGAGTAAGCGGCGACCAAATCGGAGATAGGTGAAAACCCGGGTTCCTTGCCGCTGAAATAGCCTGACCACATATGCATGGCTTGAATGACATTATTCTGAAGCGCATCCAGGGCCTCAAATGTGGGTACGAGGGTGCCGGCAGAGTAGGGTGTTATCTCCAATCGCCCGTTTGTAAGGACCTTAACTCTTGCACAGAAATCAACAAAAGTTTTATATGACAGCTCAGCTGCACTCCACATGGCCTGGGCTTTCCATTTGATCGGTTTGTCCGCGGCTAAGGCTGGAGTTATTAGAAACGTGGCCACAATAGTCAGGGTAAAAAGCACTAAGAATATCTTCTTCATTTTCATTGGGGTACCTCCATTTGTCGGGTTTATCACTTGGGATTACCTAAAGACATTTGCCGATTATTGAAACACACCTCCTTTCTCCAAATTTGCGCGTTCACCGGTTCAGAGGTTCACCGTTCGACGAATATTTCAAACAGTTGTGATGAGAAAACCCGAACGCGGATCACTCGAATCGTCCTTCCCTGAAGGCAGCAATATATTCCATGCAATATTCATCTCTGCCAACGACTATTAGCGATGCCTTCAAAGCACCGTAGAGCTGTTTGTCCGTGGGGTCAAGGATGGCGGAGTCCAAGCCGTGGGATATCGCTGCAGTGAGAAAAGCTCGATTTACGAGTTTTCTGTTTGGGACTCCATAGGAGACATTTGTCAAACCACAGGTGGTATGAACGCCGGGAAATTCCTTTATGATCCTTTCAATTGCTTCCATGGTGGCAACCGCTGATTGGGGATTTGTGGCCACAGGATATACCAAAGGATCGATGTAAAGGTCATCTAAAGGGATACCAGCCTCAGTAACTTTCTTTACCAGTTCATGGGCCAGCCCAACCTTGTCCTCTACCGTCTCAGCCATCGTATCTTCCGACTGGCACAGGCCGATGACCTTGGCCTTATGCTCAGCCACCAGGGGCAAAAGGCCTTCCAAACGCGTAGGTTCCAGGGTTACTGAATTGATCATCGGAGTTTTATGCACCAAAGGCAGCATTGCCTTGATGACTTCAGGATCAGGGCTGTCAATGCAGAGGGGAAGGTCTGTGACCCCTTGAACCACCTCAATAATCCATTTGAGGTGTTCTGCCTCTTCCCCAACAAATGTCCCGGCATTGACGTCAATATAATCCGCACCGGCCTGGGCCTTGGCCTCGCTCTCGATAAATGCCTTATTCCTCGACGAAATGGCCTGCGCAATATACTTGCGAGAGGAATTTATTCTTTCTGCAATAATCAGCATAGCGTCTCTCCTCACTCAACCATTCCGACCACGTACGGCCCTTCAGGAACCACGATCGTGTTGGGATAGGTTTTTATCAGATCGTTGATGGTCTCCTGTACGTCGTCGATCTTGATCATTCTCATGCTCTTCAAGTCTTCATTTGAAAGGGCTGGGGAGTAAACATATATTGGTCCGGCATGGTCCGCGGCCTGGTAGATATTCTGGGCGCACCACTGGTCAATAACGAAATCTTTCGGGTCGGAATATCTCTCAGTAAATTCCTTATAACTGTATCCAGAACATATCATGTCGCTAAACTCGGGGTTCCCGATACCCTCCCTGCACTCACAGGCGACAATAATGGCCCCCCCTTTTTTCATGATATCCATGGAGCAGATCAGGGCCTTGCTGATCTGGTAGAATGTGGCGTCAAGCGGATAGCCCCCGCCTGAGGTAACCACCATGTCAAACCTCTGGTCCAGTTTGACAGCAGAATGCTCGTATACCATTGCGCAACCGGCCAGATGGGCGTGATCGTAATGACCGGCAAACACGCCTGCAATATCCCGTTCCTTGTTAATTACCACATTCAGGATAAAATCTGCACCTACAAGTTCCGTTACCCGGATGCCATAGTCGTGAAACGGATTCCCTTCAAGGGCGAAATTGGTCACCATGGGATGATCGATCATCTTAAAGGAATGCATAAACTTCATGGTTTCATAGCTGGAAATACCGGGGAGTATGGCCTTACGTCCGCCAGAGTAGCCCGCATAGAAATGGGGCTCAATCAAACCGGTAAGGATTTTCAGGTCTGCATCCAAATAGTGATTGTTGATCTCGATGGGAGCCCCGTCTATCTCATCAATCTTTCGATACTCTTCAGGTTTTCGGCAGTAATGGTTGACTATATGATAATTATCCATGATTTCCCGACCAACCAAATATTCCAGTTCATCACCTAAGTTGGGACGATGCATGCCCGTAGCGATCAGGATCTTTATGTTTTCCCTCTTAAGGCCGCTTTGCTCAAGGACTTTGAGCAACGGGGGGAGAATAATCTTGTTGGGAACAGGGCGGGTAAAATCGGAGATCACCACACAGACATTTTTTCTGCCCATAGCGAGTTCGGAGAGGGGAGGGCTTTCAATCGGATCAGCAAGGGCGGAATAAACAGCGCCTTCAGGGTCGTCGAGCCCCCTAAGCGGTTTCATTTCCAAAAGAGTTGCAGATTGGGGGACTCTCAAATCAACGGTTTTTTCGCCAAACAACAGTTTTGCATCCAAATAACCCATGTGGCTTCTCCATTTTGTTTAAGCATCTATGAATATGTCTTTGGGGTAATCAACGGCTTTTCTTACGCCTCACACCTTACGCCCTGCGTCTTAGATCTATTTATCAACGTGAAGATAACGGAAAATGGCAAAAGTGGCAAGCCTAAAGAAGGAAACACCTTAGCGCCTATGGAAAGCGCCCCTTACGATGAGAATTTGTCGAGGGCTTCTACTGTTCGGAAAAGGGAGAATTCCCTTTGCGTTCCCTCAGATAGTATCGGCCATCAACCGTCATGACGGCTATACCGGTTTCGGTCATGTACTTAACCGCCTTTGGCCTGTAATCCCTGGTCCCCATCCTGAATATGCCAACTTTGGCGTAGGGAAGTTCCACAGCCGATGAAGGATCAAAGGCCTCCTTTTGCTCAAGGTCCTTTAGAACAGTGGTATACGCCCGTCTCATCTGCCATGCGTGAAACTTTCTTGTCAAGAGGTATACCCCTATCAGGAGAATAACCCCGACAATAATTTGCATGTTTTCAGACATGATCGATTCCTCCATTGGCATTAGATTGATGACGATTATCCCAAAATCCTTATCTTAAAGTCTATAACATATTTTTCCTTGATCCATTACATTTTTGAGTTTATACTAAATAAATTATCAACAAATCGTATTTGGCATCTGAAATTATTCACCAACCCCTTAGCAGGAGGTAATTAGATGATTCCCGAGATCAAAAAAATTCTTTATGCCACGGACCTTTCAGAGAATGCCCGTCATGCCTTAGGGTATGCAGCAAGTCTTGCAAACCGATATGGGGCAGGAATAACCTTCCTTCATGTGCTGGAAGACACATCCGCGTTCAGGGACAGCCTGATGATCAATGTTCTCGGGGAAGACAAATGGAAGAAACTGCTGAAAGACAACCAGCACAAGGTACTTGATATGGCAAAGGAGCGTGTTAAAAGCTTCTGCGATGAGGTAAGTTCCGAGATGCCTGCGTGCCCCTTTATTACAGATGAAATTGCAGTGAGGATAGGACACCCTTCTGAAGAAATCATGAAGCAGGTCAAGGCTTCTGAATGTGACCTGGTTGTTATGGGAGCCCGTGGGCTCGGGGTTTTAGCCGACAAGCTAATTGGGAGTACATCAAAGCGGGTTCTGAGGCGATGCGAAAAACCTGTTCTGATTATTCGTCTGCCTAAAAATGAAAGGGATTAACCCCCTGACTTTCTCTTTATCTCTAAGGCCTTTAATTCCCTTCGTATTATTTTCCCCGTGTTTGTCATGGGAAGCTCGGTCACGAACTCTATCTCCCTCGGGTATTCATGAGCGGCTAATCTGACTTTTACGAACTTCTTTATATCCTCTTCCACTTCCGGGCCGGGGGTTATCCCGGCTTTCGGTATAATGAAGGCCTTGACAACCTCTGTACGGACCTTATCAGGGCTCCCAACCACGGCCACCATACCCACTGCCGGATGCTTCATCAGACAGTCTTCAATCTCAGCCGGCCCTATGCGGTAACCGGAGCTGGTGATTAGATCGTCCTTTCTTCCTACAAACCAGAAATACCCATCCTCATCTTTTTTTGCCAGATCCCCCGTGAGCCACCAGTCGTTAATGTACATATCTCGAGTGGCCTCAGGGTTTTTCCAGTATTCAATACACATGACCGGATCAGGTCGCTTTATGGCAATTTCTCCCGGAGTCCCCGGAGATACCGGCGTTCCGGAGTCATCAACAACCTCCACTCTGTGACCAGGGATGGCCTTCCCCATTGAACCCGGCCGGACCTCCATGACCTCGGAGCAGGTTCCAACCACGAGATTGACCTCGGTCTGGCCGTAAAACTCGTTGATGGTCAACCCCATCACCTCTCTGCCCCAATCGAGTAATTCCTCACCCAATGATTCTCCACCGCTCCCTATGGTTCGCATGGCGTAATCGTGGCGGCTGCGAGGGTCCTGGACCTGGCGCATCATCTTTAGTGCGGTCGGGGGCATAAAGGCATTCCGGATGCCGTACTTGGCCAGAAGATGAAACACCTCTTCAGGATCAAATTTCTTGGCACGATGGGCCACCACCGGGATACCGTAGTGCCAGCTCGGCAGCAGCACGTCCATAAAGCCCCCCATCCATGCCCAGTCTGCAGGGGTCCAGAAGAGGTCATCCTCCTTTGGAAAGAAATTGTGGGGGAACTGAATACCCGGAAGATGTCCCAGGAGAACACGGTGGGCATGATAGGCGCCCTTTGGCGGGCCGGTGGTGCCGGAGGTGTAGCTGATAAAGGCGGGGTCATCGGCCCGGGTTTCGAGGGGTTGAAAAACAGAGGATCCCTTTTCAATCAGTTCCCAGAAGTTCAAAACACCGTCCGGAGCCTTCCCCCTTGTCAGGATAACCGTCTTTAGATGGGGGAGCCGATCGAGTATCTCCAAAACCTTTGGGAGATTTGCCTCATCAGTCACAATCCCCTTTGCTTCGCTGTTTGACAGGCGATACTCTAAGGCGTCAGTTCCAAAGAGGGTAAAGAGCGGGATTACAACTGCCCCCATTTTATATGTGGCAATGTGGGTAATGCCTGCCTCAGGGGACTGGGGCAAAAGGATTCCAATCCGGTCTCCAGGTCCTATACCGTTGGCCTTAAGTCCATTGGCAAGAGCGTTTGAAAGCCTCTTCAGATCCCAGAATGAATATTTCTCTACCTGTCCGTTTTCATCCTCATATATCAGGGCCAGCCGGTATCGCTGGTGGGCCCACTTGTCGCATATATCCACGCCTATGTTGTAGAACTCAGGAATTTCCCAACGAAAAGAGTTGTACACTTCATCATAGGTCTTTCCAGGCTTTAACACGTGAAAATCTCCCTGAACCTGTGAGTTGGACATTGATACGCCCGTAAAAAGGACGCTTTACGGGCGTATCAATATTAGCTAATGCTTATTTCCTACAGTCTACTCCCTACTTAACAAGGGTATTGGCAAGCCACAGAATGGTTTGGGGCCATATGATACAGGCGATCAGACCCAACTCCATAAGCCTCCAGAAAGGAAAAGCCCCCCAGTAAATATCGCCCGTGCTGATCTCCGGGGGCGCAACCCCTTTAAGATAGAAGAGCGCATATCCAAAAGGCGGTGTCAAAAAGGAGTCCTGAAGCATGACAGCGATGATCACCACAAACCAGACCTTGTCAAATCCCAATTCCGCCGCAATGGGAAGAAAAATCGGAAAGCAGATCATAATGATGCCGATCCAGTCCAAGAACATCCCCAAGATAAAGAGGATAACCATCATAACGAAAAAGGTTCCCCATTTCCCGAACTCCAAACCAAATATGAAATCCTTCACCACGTCTCCTCCGCCAGACCCCATAAAAACCCCGGAAAAGCAGGATGCGAAGGCAAGGATGATGATCACCATGGATGTGGTCTTGGTGGTGTTAACCACTGCGGTTACGAGGCCACTCCATGTGAACCTCCCGTAGGCCACGGTCATAAGAAAGGCGAGCAGCGCCCCCACCCCGGCCGCTTCCGTGGGTGTGGCAATGCCCATAAAGATTGATCCTAACACTCCTACGATAAGGATCGTGGGGGGAACGATCGATTTCAGGACCCTCAGGAATAAGGTTTTGGCCGGCATTGCCGCCCTTTCTTCCTTTGAAAGAGCAGGGCCGTCCTGGGGTTTTATCCAGCATCTTATCAGGATATATAGAATATACATTGTCGAGAGGATCAGGCCAGGGATAATGGCCCCTGCGAAAAGTTTCCCCACCGACAGGGCGGACTGGTCGGCCATGACAACTAACATAATACTTGGCGGTATGAGAATTCCTAATGTGCCGCCCGCGCATATGCTCCCGCAGGCAAGCCTTTTACTATACTTGTACTTTAAGAGCACCGGCATGGACAGGAGACCCATGGTCACAACCGATGCCCCAATGATCCCTGTGCATGCTCCAAAAAGGGTGGCTACCACCACAACCGCTACGGCAAGCCCTCCCCTTATGGGCCCAAACAGGTATCTCATGGTATCAAAAAGGTCTTCGGCCACGCCTGATTGATCCAATAGCTGGGCCATGAGGATAAAGAGGGGGATACAGACCAGGATATAATTATCCATGGTCCCCCAGATCTGGTTCAGGAACAGATAGAAGCAGCTCGGACCCCATCCAAAGTAACCGAAAATTGTTGCAAGACCACCGAGAACAAAGGCGAGGGGATGCCCCATAAAGAGGCCGATCAAGAGTCCGCCGAACATACCAATCGTTATGAATTCTGCACTCATATCTCCTCCCCCTTGATGGTCTGGATGATCGCGCGGATATAGGTGGCTATCCCTTGAATCAGGAGCAGTCCGATTGAGACCGGAATCACTGTTTTTATCAACGGAAGGATTCTAAGGGCAGCAGAATCACTCGTTTCGCCTATGGACCAGGAGGTGTGTGCAAAGATAACCCCCTGATATAAGACAATTATGGCAAATGGGAAGAAGAACACCATATATGTGATAATGTCTAAAATCCCCCTGGTCCTTGGTGAAAACTTGCCGTATATGACATCGATTCTCACGTGGGCCTTATAAAGGAGTGTATATGCGGCGGCCAGCATAAAGTGGGGGCCATAGATAAAGTCGATGACCTCGGTTGACCATACGTGACCGGAGCTAAAGAATCGCCTTGCGATCACCTCGAATACCACAAGGATTGCAAGGGGAACAACAAGCCACATAAAAATCCTGCCTGACCATTCGCTGAAACCATCTAAAAATTTCAGTAAAGATTTGATCTGCATTTACACCCCCTCCATTTAGAGTCCACCAGAAAAGATCTTTTTCTTCACTCCATATGCCACTGGTAAATTGGTTTGATACAGATAATGAGATAATAAGAAAAGGCCTTTGAAGGTCAACCTTCAAAGGCCTTTCGTACGCTTAATAGCCCATCTTTTTGAGTTCGCTTAAGACGTTTCCCACGAATTTCGGGGTCCTTCCCTGACCAAATCTCCCGGCCATTTCCCGCCAGTCCTTGTATTCGTCTAGATACTCCATCTGCGATTTAAGCATTTTTGCATAGTTCTTCGATTTTTTGGCCTGCATCAGACAATACTGACCGGCCAATCCCTCCAGCTTATCCAATTCCGAATCGGGCAAGGGGTATATTTTCGTGCCCTTTGCGACAAACTTTTCGATCGCCCTTCCCGACGAAACTTCATAAAAGGCCATGGCCTTTATGGACGCTGCCTGACACGCATATCGGAGGATGGCCTTATAGCTCTTTGAAAGGCTGTTATAGGCCTTTAAATTGACCATGGTCCCCAATTGCGAACAGGGTTGAAACCAACAGGGAACGCTCCAGTACTTGGTTATTTCTGCAAAACCCATCTCCCAGTCAACACCGGGGCTGCTGAACTCGGCACCGTCCAATGTCCCTCTTTCAACGGCCAAGTAGATTTCGCCGCCTGGGATCTTCAGAGGTGTAGCGCCTATCTGCTGCAAAATCCAGATCGTTGCCCGGGATGGCGTCCTCAGTTTCAATCCCTTGTAGTCTTCTATTGATTTGATCGGCCCGGTCTTTTCGGTGGTTCGGAATCCGGACTCCATCGGGGTGACGCCGAGGGAGAAATAGGTCATGCCATATTGACCGAAAAGCTCCTGCATCAGTTCCAGACCGCCCCACTCATACATCCAGTTGACGTAATCCACATTGGTAAAGCCAAAAGGAAAAGATCCGAGGAAGTCAAAGGCAGGGTCTTTGCTTGCCCAGTAACTGGGCCAGTCACCGGCCATCTGTACGACCCCTTTGCTGCAGGCATCAAAATACTCAAAGGCCTTCATGAGCGACCCGGACGGAAACCACTTTATCTCGAAATTGCCGTCTGTCATATCGCCCACATACTTGATCATCTGCTTGTCGCCATAGTAGAGATTTATGGCAGGGGTCCAGGTGCTCCCCATTTTCCATTTAATCTTCTTGGCCAAAGCTGTGGTTCCAAATGCGAAAACCATGGTTATTGCGCCCAAAAACATCAACAATTTAATCTTTCTCATAGTGTCCCTCCATTGAAGTGAGATTTATCGGTTTGAGGCCACAAAGAACTCTGCCCCTGCTACCTAAGGTCTGTCACCTCCTTTCTTTGATTGAATTTCTTCCACTTATATTGATTAAAATACTGCTTGATTAAGGTGATGCCCGTTTGAGAATGCATTAGTTTTGGGTGCTAAAGCGGATGCCACGGTAGGTTATTCGCCTTTTTCCTAAGAATTGTTGCCATACTCATATAATATTGATGCGTGTGTCAAGAAAAAGATTGCGTGTGTCAAGAAAAAGATAGGGAATGCGGGATGGTCCCATTCAACTTTTAGAAATCAGCGTTGCCGGTCGAATGCTTTTTTCACCAAATTTGTCGCAGATTGAGTCCAGGGCCGTGTTAAGATTCTTCCTCTTCTGGTACCCTTTATCCTGGTCGAAAAGCATGAGCTGTTTCTCTCCCTCACGGAAACTGAGCTGGGACAGGGAAATTCCTAAGAGACGTACCGGTCTTTTGCCCACGGCTGTCTTTTTAAGGAGACGGCAGGCAGTAGAGTATATTTCCATACTGTCATCAGTGGGTTCAGGCAGTGTTGCAGCCCTAATGATTTGCGTAAAATCGCTATATTTTACCTTTAGAGAAACGGTACTGCCCCTGACTTCATCCCGACGCATCCGAAGGGCAATCCTGTTGGCTAAGGACAGGATTTCCTTCCTGGCCTGATCCGGGTTCAGAATATCCTTCATAAAGGTCTGTTCATGACCGATAGATTTTGGTTCACGTCCGGGCTCCACATCTCTTTCATCAATTCCCATGGAGAACAGATGCATAACGGTGCCACGTTCCCCAAACTTTTTTTCTAAGATTTCGACAGGAATTTGCCTCAGGTCTTTAAAGGTCTTAACGCTAAGTCTGGCCAAGGCCTGTTGTGTTACTTTTCCAACACCCCACATTTTTTTAACGGGGAGCGGGTCCAAGAAGCTCCTTACCCGGTCGGGTTGCACAACGGTAAGTCCATCAGGCTTGTCAATATCAGAGGCTATTTTTGCGACAAATTTTGAAGAGGCCACCCCGGCCGAGACCGTGAGCCCGGTCTTTTTAAGAATCGTCTCCTTGATCTTCCTGGCGATTACCTCGGTTTGACCCATAAGACGCTCTGCGCCCGTAAGATCCAAAAAGGCTTCATCAATGGAGAGGGGTTCCACCAATGGGGTGAAGGAATGGAATATCGCGAATACCTGTTCGGAAATCTCCTTGTATCTTGACATCCTGACCGGCATAAATATTCCGTCAGGGCAAAGTCGTATGGCAGTTGCTATCGGCTGGGCAGAGTGGACACCGAATCTGCGTGCCTCATAGGAGGCTGATGACACCACACCTCTTTTCTTGGTGCCACCTACGATGACCGGTTTTCCCTTTAGTTCAGGTTTATCGAGGACCTCGACTGCCGGGTAAAAGGCATCCATATCAAGATGAATTATGGATCTTTGCCTGGCTTTCAGAGGTTCAGAGTTCACGCCTAACTCCGCTAACCCGGATAAACCGGAACAGAAAAGGTTTCACGCAAAGCCGCAAAGCTCGCAAAGAAAAACAATGAAAAGTTTCTTGTGTTTTTTGCACCAGATTTGACAAACTCGTAAAAAGTCATAAATAACCCGTTTTCGTCATTCCCGCGAAAGCGGGAATCCAGGGAAATCAATCATTTCTGGACTCCCGCGTTCGCGGGAGTGACGGCCTTAGAGACTTTTTGCGAGACCATCAACAATCATCAATCATCAATCCAATCAGGGGCTTTCTGCTAACAATACATTGATCTCCCGGGGTAGGCCGTCCCTAAATATGTTTAGCTTCAAGGTCTGTCCCACCCTCATTTTGCTCAAAAGCCGGACCAGTTGCTCCATATCAGAGATGTTTTTTTCATCAATAGCGGTTATGATAT
>Ga0222626_1000406_pt1 | contig 26037 bp, 24 predicted proteins | sample AntAcemetageno91_FD_179862 | JGI IMG/M metagenome (GOLD analysis project Ga0222626, IMG submission 179862) | Saline water microbial communities from Ace Lake, Antarctica - #91 | ecosystem: Environmental > Aquatic > Non-marine Saline and Alkaline > Saline | place: Antarctica: Ace Lake | collected...
CATCTCCCTCTTTTTCTTTAACAACCACAATTGGTCCCTCGTCGAACCACTTCATGATGCGACTTTTCTTTCGTCCATTTACAATCGTGTTCCATGTTTGTTGATTAAACATCAACATTCCAACAACCTCTTTAAGATCATCTTGAACAGATAACAATTTCAACCCCTGCTCTGTTAATTCCACCTGAAGCTTTTGGGTTTCTTCCGCCAGCTTTTTTGATTTTCCTTCTTCCAAGGCAAGCGTCTTTTCCGCTAAATCAAGCTGATCATTAAAGCTTTGAACCGCAACTCCATGCGTCACTTTCAATTCTTCCAACGCTTTTTTACCAGCATTAGAATTTCGATAGGATTGGTTTTTCCAAACATTAGTGGCACTGTCAGCCTTCGCTGTTAGCTGCTTTTGAACCGCCAGTGTTGTGTTTAGTCCTTGAATCATTACAAGCCTATCAGCACTTGTTGTGCTGTCAGATTTTGCTTTTGTCTGAAGCTGAGCATACTCAACATCTTTTGTTTTAATCGTTGTCCCCTTCATTTTATTCATAAAGAAGAAGATGGTCGCCGTTATGAACAGTGAAACCACTGCTACAGTGAGTACCATTACTAATTTCCGATTCTGATTTTTTTGTTTCATCACATACCTCGTCTTTCTTTTATTAAAGATTAAATTTAAATTTAGTTAATTAAGATCTCATGATCCTCTCCTCGAGGCTCAAAAAGAAAACCATGAAATCTTATTCCTTCCGTTTTGTTAAATAGCCGAAAACACACCGTTTAAAACAATAAAAGTATGTTTTACAGGGGCATTATTACGCCTGTTTGACAAAGAAGTCAATTATTTTACTTCTTAAAATACTCCAAGAACTCGTCTCGCGTGATATTTTCTTTTTCAAGCAAGTCGATGGCAATCTTCTTCAAGAGTGGTAAGTGTTTCTTCAAGGTTATCTCACAGTTTTTCTCTGCTTCGAGAACGAGTCGATGAACCTCCTCATCAATCGCTCGAGCCGTCTCTTCTGAGAAATCTTTCTCATGAAAATCCATTCCCGCAAATCCTCGTGATTTCTCCGCAAATACCACCGGTCCAACCTTCGTCCCATCAGCCATACCGTAGGTCATCACCATAGCTCTAGCGAGTCGTGAGATACGCTCTAGATCGTTGGAAGCTCCTGTTGTGGTCTGTCCAAACATAAGCCGTTCTGCGATCCGTCCTCCGTGAAGAGAAACCATCTCGTCTTTCATCTTTTGTTCGCTGGCAAGATACTTGTCTTCCTCTGGTAAGAACCATGTCACCCCAAGAGCTGACCCTCGTGAAATCACGGAGATCTTGTGCACAGGCTCGCAGGTGTCAGTGAAGTGTCCCGCAATCGCGTGCCCTACCTCATGGTGCGCAATGATTTCTTTCTCTGATTTTGTAATCCGTCGAGATCGTCGTTCTGGTCCCATAGAGACTTTCTCTACTGCATTTTCGACATCGTCATGCGTGATAGATTTCTGTCTCTTTTTGACGGCAAAGATCGCGGCCTCGTTGAGGATGTTTTCCAAATCAGCTCCGGAGCATCCGACCGTCTTTGAAGCAATTTTTTTCAAGTTCGTTCCCTTCGCAAAGGGTTTATTCTTCGCGTGAAGGTCGAGAATCTGCAATCGGGCTTCCATGTCCGGCAAGTCGATATGAACACGTCGATCGAATCGTCCTGGTCGAAGTAACGCCTTGTCCAAAACGTCTGGACGGTTGGTTGCTGCGATAACGATAAGAGAAGTTCCTGATTCAAATCCATCCATTTCTGTAAGAATCTGGTTCAGTGTTTGTTCTCGTTCATCGTGACCTCCTCCCATTCCGTTTCCTCGTTGTTTCCCGATAGCATCAACTTCGTCGATGAAGATAATCGCTGGCGCGTTTCGTTTGGCAGTTTTGAACAAATCACGAACACGTGACGCTCCTACTCCCACGAACATTTCTACAAATTCTGATCCTGACACTGAGAAGAATGGAACGCCTGCTTCTCCCGCAATCGCACGAGCAAGCAACGTTTTCCCTGTTCCTGGAGCGCCTACCAAAAGGATTCCCTTCGGTGTTTTCGCTCCCATTTTTCGGTATTTTTGAGGACGTTTGAGGAAGTCCACTACTTCCACGACCTCTTCCTTGGCTTCGGTCGCTCCCGCCACATCACTAAATCGAGTCGTGTATTTTGTCTTGTCGTAGACCTTCGCTTTTGATTTCCCAAAACCAAACGGTCCCCCTTCTCCTCCGCCTCCTCCCATAGCACTGGCTCGACGAGAGATAAAAATAAGGAATCCAATCAGCAATAAAAATGGAACGACGCCAATCAAGATGTTCATCCACATTCTTCCGCTTGAAGTATCGACAATTGTTACCTTTGCTCGTTTTGATAAATCATCAAATCCCAAGTCGCTGATATTGCTTGATGCCTCCTTTGTCGTCTTGAGCATCACACTATCAAAGGTCTCCGCTGTAATGGTGTTGTCTTTGATCTTAATTGTTTTGAACTCATCTTGTGTGTATTTCTCCTGCATATCTGTCAGTGAAATATCTTCCGGTTTGTCTTTCGAAAAGAGTTCTTCATTCCCTGGGAAAATAAGGGCGAGACTCGCTCCAATCAGAGCAATGACGAGCAAGTATTTAAAAGGGCTTGTCTTCCGTGGTGCGTTTTTTGGACCTGGTTTCATGGGGTGGATTTATACGAGAATGTGATAATAATTTCGAAGAAATTATTAAGGAAAAACTTTGTTTTTCCAACTCCGAAGGAGTGCATTGGACATCATACAAAATTTGCGAAATCGAAGATTTCAAAGCAAATGAGTATAATCGCAGGAAGGGTAACAAAAAAGAGGGATTTATCAATAAAAAAACACATGGTCATCCTGGCTTGCCCAGGATCAGATGAAGCAATCTCCTACTTGCAAGCGCTAGCGCGGAACCTATGTTAAATATTCGCTTCGCTCTAAAAATAAAAGCTGAAACTCACACGATTCTGGCCAAGCCAGAATGACGGGATAAAGAAATGTTTATTTTTTCAAATAGTCCGTAAACAAAATCCCTTCCAAGTGATCATATTCGTGAAGGAAAATCCGTGCATCCCATTTTTCTAATTTTTTTTCACACCAGTTCCCCTCCATGTTCTGCCATCGGACCTTAACCTTTGATGGTCGAGATAGCTTCGCAAATTGCCCGGGGAGACTGAGACATCCTTCTTCCATAACAACCGTTCTCTTTGAGTGTTCTATGATTTCAGGATTCACCATCGCAAGAACTTTGTTTTCTTTTTTCGTACCAACGTTTTGGGTAATCAATAAAAGTCGCTTTCCTTCTCCTACTTGATTTCCTGCCAAACCAACTCCTTTGATTCCTGTTTTGGGATCTTCCGCGAGCATGGTTTCCTGCATTTCGATAATGAAGGCACTGAGCGATTCGTCGAATAGGGTGACTGGTTCGCATTTTGTGCGAAGGATTGCATTGGTTTCTCCTGTTTGGATATCGAACATCGTGTGTTGGTTTTACCCGATTGAATTAAAAAATCAATATCAAAAGAGCCCAAGCCGATGAAGGCTCAAGCTCTTTGTTTGTTTCGTAAGAAAATTTAGCTCAATTCAACAGTCGCTCCTGCTTCTTCGAATTTCTTTTTCATTTCTTCTGCTTCTTCCTTCTTTACTTTTTCTTTGATTGTTCCTCCTGCTTCAGCCAAAGTCTTCGCTTCACCAAGTCCAAGACCTGTTATTTCACGAACTACTTTGATCACAGCGATTTTTTGTGATCCACAGTCTTTCAAGACTACGTTGTAGTCTGATTTAGCTGCGACTTCTTCTTCTGCTGGTGCTGCTGCGGCTGCGGCTGCTGGAGCTGCTGCACTAATTCCGTACTTTTCTTCGAAGTACTTCGCTACGTTATTAGCTTCCACAACCGTAAGTTTTTCGATTGCGTCCACCACTTTTTGCTCACCTGCGCTGAGCTTGATATCGGTTGTAGTCTCTTCAGACATGATATGGGGTATTTAAGAATAAAAAAATTAAAAACAAATTTAAGCCGCGAATTTCTCCGCATTTTCCAAAACGTTGTAAAGTTTTGAGAATCCTGAACCAAAAACACTGTGAAGTTTTTGTGGTCCTGATTTGAGCATTCCAACAATCTTCGCGAGAGATTCTTCTCGACTTGGCGTGCTGGCAATAATTGCCGTTGCTGCCACGTCGCAGAATTTTCCTTCGAAAATTGATCCTGCATAATCTACCTTTGAAGTCTTTGTTTCTTTATCAAAGAATTCAGCTATGTACTTCTTGATTGAAGCTGCTGGTGCAATTTCATCCGTTGGAGAAACAATCACCGCTACCGCTCCCTCCAAGTCGTCCACGTTCACTTCTGGAAGTCCTGTGTTTTTTGCTGCCAAAGCCATCAATGTTTTTTTGATAACTGTGTAGCTCATTCCTTCTGCTCGAAGACCTCGTCGCATTACTTGTGCTTCTTCTACCGTCAATTCATTAAACGTAATGAATGCGACTCCTTTCGCCTCCTTGAATTTTGCTTCAAGAGTTGCGAGTTGATCCGATTTCGTGCTTCGTGATATTGCCATTTTGATTTAAAAAAAGTCTTTGCGGGGCAAAGACTTGAGACAGAAGCGTTTCTTTTCGGTACAGAACTTTCTCAGAAACGATTTGATTTGTCTCGGCTGGATTTTATGGCTCAAGGCCTACCAACTGTCTTTGACCGCGGGTAATGTAGGGATACGTGGTTTTTTGTCAAACTTTTTTTACTTTTAAGTCATTCCGGCCCCCGATTTCACGAGGACAGGCTCCGGCGGGAACCCAATCCTTTTTTGTCATCTCGACCGAAGCGGAGAGATCCCTTCTCCTGAGTTGATAATGGATCCCCCAATTAAATTGGAGGATGAGGGGGAGTTTTTTATAAGTATTTCGCAGCAAATCCGATCCCCGCAATCGTCGCACTTGAAGTTATCGTATTTGAGTCTGTGAGGAGCTCGACCGCCGAAGCCCAGTCCTCCGCGAAGAACACCTCTATTTGCTCTGATGGATCGAGGTCTTGTTCGCCGTTAAGCGCGCAATTACGCGCCAAGAAAAAATGATATTTCATGCTTGATCCTGTGGGATTGGCAAAGACTTCTCCGATCTCTTCTAAACTTTCTGCAGCAAATCCGGTCTCCTCTTGGAGTTCTCGTTCCGCTGCCACCTCTGGTGTTTCTCCTGGGTCAATAATTCCGGCACAGAATTCTATAATTTCCTTACCACTTCCGTGTTTATAACTTCTTTGGAGAATAACTTTTCCTTCCGTTGTAATCGGAACAACAATCGCCGCATCCGCGGACGTATTCACGAACCACTCCCCTTTTCCTCCATCGGGAAACTCAACAATGTGCTTCTCCACCGAACAGTATTGAGATTCAATAAGTTTTTCTTTGGAAAGGATTTTAAATTTTTTCATTTTTTGAATTCATCAATAGTCATTTCGTACATTTTAATATTCCACCATTTATCAAATCGAAAGAAGTGATCCTTTCGCTCTCCTACAAATCGAAACCCGAGTTTCTCAATAACTTTTTGAGAAGCCCCATTGTCAGAGACATGGTCAATTATAATCTTATGGAGCGAGCTTTGTTCAAAACCAAATTCCACTATAGCTTTCCCCGCTTCGGTCATAATTCCTTGATTATGAAACTCTGGATTCATCCAATACCCAATCTCTCCCACTTCAGTAATCCATGCTCTCACTTTTCGCTCTATTCCTTCCAAAGAGATAGTTCCTACAAATTCATTCTCAAGGAAAATCCCCCATCGAATAGCTGATTCTGGGAAAAGCTTCTGACTGGCTTCAAAAAATTCTCTGGTTTCTTCTTCTTTTTGAGGTGGCTCAAAACTCATGAACTTCGTGATGTCTGGATATTTTTGGAGAATCGCAAACATCTTCGGCACATCTTCAGATTGAAGCGGTCGTAGAACGAGTCGTTCCGTTTTTATTTCGTAATTGATTTCGTTCTTAGTCATTCGAAATCGCTTTATTCATCATCAAGTGATCGACGAGAACCAATGCCGTCATGGCTTCCAGTACCGGAATCACCCGTGGCACAATAATCGGATCGTGTCGTCCTTCGATTTCGAGATCAACTGCTTCTCCCTTTGTATTCACCGTCTTTTGCGGTTTGCTAATCGATGACGTCGGTTTCACCGCGACTCGGAACCAGATGTCCTCGCCTGTTGAGATACCGCCGAGGATTCCTCCGTTGGCATTCCGCTCGGTTTGAAGAGAACCGGAGTTCGAAACAAACGAGTCGTTGGCCTCCGATCCTTTTTTCGCTGAAAGCGAGAACCCTTCTCCGATTTCAAATCCTTTGACCGCTCCCACTGACATACACGCCTTGGCGAGATCGGCTTCGAGCTTATCGAATACAGGCGCTCCCAGTCCCGCAGGAGGGTTTTTAATCCTAATTTCAACAATTCCCCCGAGTGAATCTCCTTCTGCCTTCACAGCCTCAACATGGGCTAATGCGCGCTTGAATGATGACTCATCGGCCATCCGCAATGGATTCTTTTCAATAAAAGATTCATCCACATTCTCAAACATTTCCCCGCCAATACTACGAGCGAATCCGATGATTTCAATGTTGTGTTGTTTCAAAATTTCCTGCGCTACCGCGCCCCCCATCACACGAGAAATCGTTTCTCGTCCCGAACTCCGTCCGCCTCCTCGATGATCACGAATACCGTATTTTTTGAAGAAAGAAGCGTCTGCGTGTGAAGGACGAAACACATCCTTTAGATTCTCATAATCTGCTGAATGCATATTGCTATTTTTCACAAGCACCGCAATCGGTGCTCCCGTTGTTTTTCCTTCAAAAATACCCGACACAATCTCACACGTGTCAGACTCTTTTCTCTCGGTTGTCATGCTTGATTGTCCTGGCTTTCTTTTATCTAATTCATCTTGAATACATTTTTTGTTCAATTCGATATTCGAAGGACAACCATCAATGACGACTCCCATCATTGTTCCATGGGATTCTCCAAAGCTGGTAATTCGAAATAGGTTTCCAAGGGTGTTCATGTGCGAGAAAGTAATAACAAAAAACCACCTTGGGGGCAAGGCGGCTTTGTTCTTTTAACAAGTTTGATAATTATCGTCGTGTCCCTTCTACGTATTGATCCATAGGAACTGTTCGTCCTCCAATACGCATTCTCATGATACTGATATTTTTTCCTCGAATTCGAGTTCTTCGTCCTGCTTTATTCATTTCTATTCGTGATTTTGATTTCACAATGGCTCGTGGTCGAACAACATCTCGTTTTACGAGTACTGTCTTCATTTGTGCTGTATAAATATCTCGTTCTCGTGGCGTGTGTTGTAATCGTCGGTAATATGCTTGTCCACCCATGTCTGCATGGCTTGATCGAAGCACTGTAAGAATCGTTCGTGAATAAGGATTAACATCTTGAAGGTAATACGCTCCACCAGTGAAAACCACTGCTGAAAGGATTAATACAAAAGCTGTTAAAAATGAAAACCGATGATTGTTTCGCATAATGTGGGTTTGATAATTGGGTAGTGCCTTTTTACTTCGAGGGGAAAAATTGTCAAGGAAAAAGAACGCGATTTTTCCGCTCCGCCAACCAACCTCGAACCTATTTTATTTTGAATTCGATCCTGTTAAAAATGCTCGGCAGGCTCTCTGCCCAGAACGGTGATATTTTTATATCAATCACATTTTCGATTTCTGGATAATTCGTCAAAATTCCACGCACATCTTTTGCACTTCTTCCTGCGATTTCTTTTTTGAGTTTCTCTCTCCATTCTCGTGCGGAGATTGAATCCGAATCAATATCCAATGTTTCCACTCCCTGCATTTCAACTGACAGTTTCACCCATTTTTCTTTTTCAAGGAATTCCGATTCCATCACTCTATACTGCGCAGAAATCGGATCTATTTTGATAAGTTTTTTCCGATGATCTTGGGTCGCTCGCAGTTTCTCTGTGAGAAAATCTGCCACTTGCGATTGATCAAAAACAATTCCCATCAAGCGCACGTGCGCTGGCACTTCAAACGTTTGCACTTCTTGTCCGATCAAATCTTCTGGAAACTCCAGGCTGACAGCTTCAGTTTTGAGCAATCGCGGATCGTCGAGGAGTACATATTTCCCTTTTTCTCGCTCTGACCGATTTTCGATTTCCGTCCGCAATTGATCCACTCCCTGCACACGAAATTTATCAATCAATATTTCTTGGACCGCTTCAAAATCTCCTTCCTCTATGAAGTAGTGCGTCAGTGTCGATCCGCCCACAAGCGGTCCCTTATTTGCCCGAGCGTAGTACAGTTCTCGTGATGCAGAACGCAATGCGGGAAAGATAAGATCTGTTCCTGCCTGGATATTTCCCCGCTCTCCAATTGGTTTCTCGTCTTCGTCATACTGATCAGCTCTGATTTCTACAACAAATCGCCCCGCCCCATCTTCATTTCGCGGAGGGATAACCACCTTGTCTTCGAATCGAAAAATCATTCCATCTTCTGTTGCGAGTCGCGAAGGCAAAAGAAACTTTTCATATTTCGTTTCGTTCATCAGTGTTACTTTTCCATGGGCGTCTGTCAGGTCGTATCGCCGTCCGGTGGACGGGAATGTTTCCGTTCCAACAACTTCTGTCTCCACAAAAATACCATCCACCTGTGGTAAATATTTTTCTTTTTTAGAAACCTCTGCTTCAGGCAAGGTTATGATGACATTCTGGGTTACAGGAATCACTGATACTTTTAGCTTCAGTGTTACCATCGCTCGTGGCGAAATCCATGCCCATGTCCCAATGAGAAGAACAATGACAATTAAAAAGGCGAAGAATATTTTCCCTCGGATCGGTTTCCGTCGTCCTTCGTTTTCAATTTTATGCGTCGCAAAAACCGGTTTTGTTTTTGTAGATGAGAAAGCTACCCGAGCATCTTCCTCGTTTTTTATCGGAGCTTCTTTTTTAGACTCTCCATTGAGAATATCCTTTACCTCCTGTCGTTCCGCATCAACGAATTCTGTTGGAATAACCGAGTGCACTTTCAAATCCTGTGCTTTCATACTATCTCGCACGAACTTCTGAAACACCACAAAAGAAAGTTCTTTCTTCTCTGTTTCTCCGGCTTCTTTTAATTTTTTGAGAAAAGAAGTATCCGATAAAATAGCAAAATGCCGAGGACAGATAAAAACGATTTTATCAGTCGGAACCTGCTTCACCACTTGAATGATGTCTTTTACGCTGTCGCTGTCTTTGAGCGAAATAGGGGTCACTTCCATGTGAGGGAAATGTAACCGAAGGGCGGAAATTTTACAATGGAATTATTCCTTCCTACCTCTCACTATTTCAATCACTCCTTTGTCATCCCGACCGGAGTGGAGGGATCCCTTAATCAAAAAGTTCTTCCATTAAATCTTTCCATACAGGATTTATTAATTGAATCAGGTTATTAGTAACTCCAACATAAAGAGTCTCACTTTCACTTGCTATTGTCTAAACAAAATATTGTCGCTGGATCATTGGAAGGGATTCCTCCGCGTTGGTCGGAATGACAATGTTACTAAGTTCTAATTATATATCCATATCCATGAACGGTCTCGATCATGCAGGCACCATCTCCCAGTTTCTTTCGTAAAGAACGAATGTGAACCGTGATGGTATTGGACACCAGGCTGTCATTTTTCCCATCCCACAAACAATTCTGAATTTCCTCTCGAGTAACGAGTGTGTTTTTGTTTCGCAAGAAGAGTAATAAAATTTGGAATTCTTTTTTCGTGAGATGCACATCTTTTTGTTTATAGAACACCAACATATTGGTCATATCTACGGCAATATCTTTGCACCGAAGGACATTGTTCTGTGTGCCAGATTTCCGACGCAATAAACATTTCGCTCTCGCCGTCAGTTCATCCAGTGAAAAATCTTTCACAAGAAAATCATCCGCCCCGAGATTGATGGCTTTGATCCGCGTATCAACAAGATTATTTGAAGAGATTGCTAAGATAGGCGTCTTTTTCCCAAGCGCCCGAAGCGAAGCTATGACGATAAATCCGTCTTTTTTGGGAAGCACAATATCAAGAATCACAAGGTCATACTTGTTGGCTTTCATTTTTTCTAATGCCACCTCTCCATCCTCAGCTCGATCAACTACAAATTTCTCCTGTTTCAATGTCATCTCAATAAGATCCAACATCGATTCATTGTCTTCTACGACGAGTATTTTCATTGCGAGAGGGGCTATGAATATTGTCAATATCACCCGACTCTATATTTCTGTCAATATTTATTCTTCACAAAAACTTCACATTTGATTTGTCAGTTTATAAAAAAAGCATTGTTTTCTCTTTACGATAAGTTCCTTTTAGTATAGGAAGAAAGTTGCCGTTCTTTGTTTTATTAATTTTCATAAGGTTTGAAGCGGATATAGTTTCAAACCGATGATTCATTCGGACGGTGGTTCTCTTTGTATTTTTCTTGTCCCTTCTCCATGGTGAGTTTCACACAAGCCAGTAATTACATCTCTACTAATCTTCCGTTTCGGAAGCGGCGTATTGTAAAAAACATTCCCCCCGGAGGCGTTGATTTCAGAATTAAAAATAGAAAAGAGTTGTCATACGAAGAACTTCAAGAGTTAGATCAATCAAAAAATAAATTCATTTCTATTGTTTCTCACGAGCTGAGAACTCCAATGACGGTCATTAATGGGTTTACTGAGTTTTTGCTGTCAGAGAAATTTGGAGAACTCAATGGGAAGCAAAAAGAATTTCTCGGAACGATATCCCGTAACACCACCGAGCTTATTAAACTCGTAAATAAAATTCTCGACATAAGCCGACTTGAATCTGGGAAAGTAGTGTTCGAGTCACGAGATATACTCTTTCCCGAATTTCTAGTGGAAGCCACAAATGAATTCCGTGTGCTAGCTGTACAGAAAAATATAAAACTCACCTTTCGAAATCCAAAAAATGTACGGTGCTTTATTAAAAGCGACCCTTCTCGTATAAAACGCGTTCTCATGAATCTCGTCAGCAATTCTTGCAAATGTACGCCAGCAGGCGGATCTATCGTTGTTACACTTGACCCATGCCCCGATAACGACCAAGCGATTCAGATTTCTGTGAAAGATGACGGGATCGGAATCCCGAAAGAAGATCAGAAATATATCTTTGATAAATTTCATCAAGTAGAAAACTCTCTCCGAAAAACTTACACCGGAACCGGGCTCGGACTTCACATTGTAAAACTTATCATTGCGAGACTCGGTGGCTCTATTTCGTTTAAAAGCAAAGAAGGAAAAGGAACCTGTTTCACATTCTCACTGCCAGACACAAATGAACGGTAAAAAGATTCTGGTAATCGATGACAATCAAGACATAAATGACATGTTTGCACTTGCCTTCGAGTTGGCTGGATTCTCTGTGCAACAGAGTTTCTCTGGAAAAGACGGAATTAAGATTTACAAAGAATTTCACCCCAATGTAATCTTGCTCGATATTGTAATGCCCGCGATGGATGGAAATGAGGTTCTTTCCCGTATCAAAAAAGAAACTCCCGAACCCCCACTCGTCATCATCTTTTCCAATATGGAGTGGGAAGGCGAAACGTCTGAGAAAGTGCGTTCTATTAAGAAATCAAGCGTTACTCCGACGCAGATGGTGGAGTTGGTAATGAGATGGATGTAATATCGAGATTCTAACGCGGAGACTTTATACCTCCAGTCAGTGTCAAAATATTATTTTTATCTTGAAGTGTTCCGTCCTCTAATTCTTCAAAGGTAGCACTATCTACGTGCGACAGTTCTCTTGTATAGAAGAAAACTCGATCCTTATCTTTAGAAAAAACGTTCCCTACAATTTCAAAAGTATCTGGATCCGCATTCTGGATAAGTGCGGATTCTAGATATACATGATTGGCATCTTTCCCGAAGAGACTGTATGGATCTTCTTCTCTCGTAAAAATACTAAATGTAGCTGGATCGGCTAATTCAAGTTTTTTGTCATCATAAAAGACTGCATTTGTCGTGGTTGCATAACGACTCATTCCAATATGTTGTGGCTCTTCTGCTATAACATCTGCTGGTGGCGTTCCCTGTTCATCCTCTAGTGGGAGAACCTCTTTCGTTTTTGTTAAAGAAATTCGAGGAGTTCCTTTCGCTACTACTTCTATTTTTTCTACGGGAGGTTCTTCTAAGGGTTCTATTCCTTCCTCAAGTGGGTCCGAGATTACAGGGAGTAAAATATTTTGTTGGAGCTGTTCTTTTACTACATTCTCTAAAACATCTTCAAAAGAATGTATTCCCTCTAATTCTTGTTCTGGATCTCCATTGTAAATCCCCTGCCCAATTGGGATAATCGTTTTCATTACAAATGATATAATTGGTTGCATTTGAAAATAAGGAATAACAATCAAGAGTAAAATATTAGCAACCCATGTTATTCCACCATTATAAGACTTTGTTTCAATATATCGGGTTCCTGATAGACTATCATGCCAAGCCTTTTTTTCCTTCGTCCATCCTGCCCAAAGGAATCCTAAACTGAATGGAATAAAGGATAAAATCTTCGCAAAGAAACGACCTATAAGCTGTCCCGTAGATGGTTTTTCATGAGAAACCGCATCGACAAGTTTTGTTTGCATTATAAAATCTCCAATAGTGCGTCCTTTTGCAAAATAGAGAATAATATTAATCACAACTGGAATAATTGCGGCTGTGGGTGCAAGAAATAGTCCTAAAAGTGAAGACACTAAAGCTTCGCTCGAGGAAATCGCTACCCTTTTCCAGAATCCTGTAAAATGAACTTCTTTTTTTACAATAGGCTCACTTACTGTTTCCGGAGGTGAGGTTGGTGTTGGGGGAGCATACGGAGCAGTGTTTGAAGTATTCTCTTGAATATCACCCATTTCGTTTGTTGCATTTGTATCGGCTACTGGCGCTTCTGTTGACACTGGTGTTGGTGCTGGGGCCTCTTGAGGCGGAGTGTTTGAAGCATTCTCTTGTACAGCATCCATTTCGTTTACCGTGTTTCTATCAGCTACTGGCGCTTCTGTTGACGCTGGTGTTACTGCTGGTACTGAGGGCTCGGTATTAGAAGTGTTTTCTTGACTATCATCCATTGTGAAATTGGTTTAGTGATTTTGGGAATTGTAGCATGCGATATTTAAAAAATACAGGAACGAGCCCCGTGTATTTTTTATGCTGACTAGGGCCGAGATGTCGAGGGAATTATCGCCCCAACGTACTCAAAAGATCTCGACGATGTTCTTCTTCGTCCATAAGAATGTCTTCCAATTTTCGACGAATTCCATACTCACCAAGTTCTTCTGCCATCTTAATAAGACCTTTGTATATACTAATAGCCAATTCTTCTCCTGCTAAATCCTGTTCTAACATTTGAATAGAGTCTTTTGATATTTCGCGTTTTTCAACATCAATAGTGGGCACTCCCCCTAAGTCGGAAATCATTTCTGAAACTATCACTGCATGTACCATTTCTTCATTAGAATGAATTACAAGTTCCTTACCAATAGAATCATATTCTGGTCCTGTGATAACAGCAGCATGTTGAACATATTGCACAGCAGCAGCATATTCCCATTCAAGGGCTTTATTAAGTCCGACGATAAACGATTGTTTCTTTGTGTCTGTCATTTGAGGGGGATTAAAGTCACAAAAATAATAATAGCTTTTGAAGAAGTTTCAACCAATTAAGCGAGACAATCAAAAAACCACCCAAACCGAGATAGTGAAGTATATGAAGAGAGTCATCTGAAAAAACTTGATTTTCGTTTGCAACAAATTACAATCTCGCCAGTTATTTAATGGGGCGTCGCCAAGTGGTAAGGCATCGGATTTTGGTTCCGACATTCGGGGGTTCGAGTCCCTCCGCCCCAGCCAAAGGAATTGCACTGAGTCCAAAGGACTCAACGCTGTTCTTTTTTTGTGTCGGGATTCTAAGCCCAAGCCCCGGGTTCGCTCTGAACGATTTTGCTTTGCAAAATGTGTGAAGAGTTTTCGATTCAAGTCCCAAAGGGACGTAGAGAGAATATCCCTCCGCCCCAGCCAAATTTAAAAACACAGGACTTGTTCCTGTTTTTTTTATATTTTTCGAAAAATTTGAACTCCAACCCTTCCTTCACTATAATTTATAAAACCCCACTAACCCCATCCCATCATGGCCGACCCTATTAAAAAGAAGATTTGGTTTAAGAACGGAGCCGTCGATCTCAACCGAGTCGTTGAAGAATACAACTCAGGAGAAGATATCCTCTACGATCAAGTAATGATTCCTGATGATGTGTGGTGTTCGCGATGTTACGCGCGGATGTTGGAGAAACATAATCTCCTCACTGCCGATGAATTAAAGCAACTCGAAGGCGGGCTCGATGAGATTTTAGCTCTCTGGGAAAAAGGCGAATTTGTATTGAAAGTTGAAGACGAGGATTGCCACACCAAGATTGAAGATTACCTCATTGAGAAATTGGGAGATACGGGGAAAAAGATTCACACAGGACGAAGTCGAAACGACCAAGTGCTCGTGATGATGCGATACTTTTTGAAAAATAAAACGGTCGCGATTCGAGAAAAAACACTCCAACTCGCACAAATGTTTGTGGAGTTTGCGAAGGAATACGAAATGGTGCCGATGCCCGGATACACGCACATGCAGAAGGCTATGCCCACAACCGTTGGGACATGGATTGCTTCGTTTGCCGAGAGTTTGGTGGATGACGCAAAACTTCTCACCGCAATTACGGATGAAATCGTAGACCAAAATCCACTCGGATCTGGAGCGGGGTATGGATCACCATTTGATTTCGATCGGGATTGGTTGAGTAAAGAACTCGGATTCTCCCGAACACAAAACAACGTGATTTATTGCCACAACTCTCGAGGAAAGATTGAGGGATTGGTACTCGAAGCGTGTTGTCAGATAATGATGACGCTCAACAAATTGTCATCTGACCTCCTCTTTTACACGACACAAGAGTTCCGATTCTTTGAACTCGATGATTCAATTTCAACAGGATCATCCATTATGCCTCAGAAGAAAAACTTGGACGTTGCCGAATTGATTCGTGGACGAACACCGACCGTTCTCGCCTGTCGAAGTGAGATTACACACAACATTTTAAACAAGATTTCTGGATACCACCGAGACGGACAAGAAATAAAACGTCCCCTTTTCCTTGGTCTCAAATACACAGAAAAATCACTGGAAGCTATGATGGCGATTATTTCCAACATCACACCAAATAAAGAGATTTTGATGGAATCAGTACTCGCTAGTCCAGGACTCTTTGCAGCGCACAAAGCCTTTGATAAAGTGAAAGAAGGAATGACCTTCCGTGATGCGTACAGAGAAGTCGGATCAAACATCGCTGACATTAAGGTATCTGCCGAAGACGTGGATAAATGGCTCAAGATGTCGACCCACCAAGGAGGAACTGGAAACCTTGGACTCGATAAAATCGAGAAAGAAATTGAGAAACTTGTAAAACACTAATCTATGACGAACGAACGAAAAGGATACGAGCTTTTGCTCGGCAATATTGCTGTGCTGACGGTGTTCTATCTGTTGTTAGATTTTTCATTTCGACAATGGGATATCAATGTTGCCCAAGCGATGTTCTGGGGATGGTCTGGCGCTTCTTTACTAGCACTCCCTTTTTTCTTGGGATTCAAACGATCCAGAAAAAATGTATACCACGAATGGAAACTTCATAAAAAGCTTATTCTTGGTCTAGCGGTGATAAGCGTTCTTGCCTCTGGACTTTTGGCATGGGGAATTTCACTCGCAGGTTCGGGACCAGCAGTATTACTTGAAAGCCTTCAACCAGTCTTTGTCTGCATTCTCGGAATTTCATTTTTAGCAGAACGATTTACAAGGAGAGAACTTTTGTCGGCAATAGTTATGCTTGCGGGAATTGTCTTTATTGGAACGATGAAGAGCGAGGTTTCTCCTCTCGCGGCAATCATTATTACGATCTCATCTTTTTTCTATGCTTTGCATAGTTTTTTGTTTAAACGATACGGAAAAGATACGCACGTTTTTTCTTTTGCCTTTATCCGTGCGTGTATTGTGACGCTCTTCTTTACAATTTTGATTTTTGTAACCGGAAAATTTAAAGTCTTGCCTCTGCTGGCAATAGGCACTCTTACGCTTACGTATGTACTTGGGATTCTCGTTTCACGGTATTTCTTTTTCAAAGCGCATAAATATCTCGAAGTCTCGAAGCTCAATATATTTCTTATGCTTCAGCCCGTTGGTGTTTTGATAGGAGCATTTCTTTTATTTGGAGACTCAATATCAGAACAAAAAATTGTTGGAGTACTTTTGATTTTGGGAGGTGGATATTTCTTTGTAAAAAATCGACCAATCATTAAATAGTCTCCCCTTGTTAACGGGCGGCTGGGAGGGGGTTTAATTTGGGGCGGCGGATATTTTCTTTGTGAAAATCAGAAAAAATAATCTCGTCATCCTCGCTTGGCGAGGATCCTGTCAATGAGCCTCGTTTAACTTGAGCCCCCGAGCGTAGTCGAGGGCAGGCTTCGCGAATTATCCTGACAAGGGTTCTTCAATACTTCTGTAAAAACGATAACGCCTTTTCGGATTGCCGCCAAGCGGCAATGACGGGAGGAATTTTTTACTTTTCTATCCTCCCCCCTTATAATCCCCATTGAACCCTAACCTCACCCCATATGGCCGAACCTTGGAACATGCTCGAACTTTTGAAAGAAAAAATTAAAGAAAAAGGCGGACCCATTTCGTGTCACGCACATTTCGACAAGGCGTATGTTATTACTCCTGAAACACTTCAAATGTCCAACGAGCACATGGAGGTGAAATGGGATTTATGGAAAAAAGTGAAAGAAGGATACACGCACGAAAACTTAGTAGAACGAATCAGTCTCAGTGCGGAGAACTTTATTAATCAAGGATGCACCGTAACAAGAACGAACATTGATGTGGACACCACGGTGGGTATGAAGTGCTTGGAAGCCGCTTTGGAAGTAAAGAAAAAATACGCAGATAAAATTGATATGCAGATTTGTTCGCAAGTGCTCGAAGGGGCAATGACACCAGAATCACAAGCAATGATTGAGAAAGCAGCCCCGCTCGTGGATGTCCTCGGGGGACTTCCATCACGAGATCGACCGCATCAAGAAGAACATCTCGCCTTCCTCTTCGATGTGGCGAAACGACACAATAAAACGGTCGATGTGCACATTGATCAGAACAATGATCCTGATGAACGAGATACCGAACTCTTGGCCCGATCGGTTATCAAACACGGTATGCAGGGAAAGGTGAACGCCATTCACTGTTGTTCACTCGCGGCTCAACCCGATGAATATATTGCGAAGGTGGCAAAGCTCATCAAGGAAGCGGACATGAACGTCATCGTCTGCCCACGAGCTATGATCGACAATCAACAACCGCGTCACAAAAATGGACCGATTCACAACTCCATCGCTCCCGTTCCTCAACTCTTAGAAGCAGGGGTCACTGTGTGTCTCGGAGTGGATAATGTGTATGATTACTTCTGTCCGTTTATTGATGGAGACATCTTCACAGAACTCGTGTTCTTGCTTGAAGCATGCCGATATTATGATGTGGAAAAGCTTTCAGACATGGCGACCGTGAATGGTCAGAAGGTCTTTGATATGGGAAAATAAATCACTCCCCTTTGTCATTCCGATCGGAGCGAAGTGAAGCAGAGGAATCCCTTTCTTCCTAGTACAATAAGGGATCCCTCCATTTCAGTCGGGATGATAAAACAGAGTTTTATCAATTCTTATACAACTCCTCCTCCCAATCGTGCAGATTGAACGCGGTTTTTTGTGCAAGATTGTAGATTTCGATGAATCCCGCTGAGGCGTTTTGATTAAACGCGCTGTTCTTGTTGAACGTAGCCAGATTATGATCGAAGAGTGAGTTCGGAGAATCGAGAGCCACCACGGTGATGTTTCCCTTGTACAACTTCACCTTCACGGTTCCCGTCACCTTCTTGTTGTGACTATTGGTGAATGCGTGAATGTGATACATCACCGGATCGTACCACTTGGCGGCGTAGGTGAGATACGACCACTTCTGATCAATGAAATGTTTGAGCTCGTTCTCCTCTCTGGTGGAAACTAGCATTTCGAGCTTCTGGTGCGCGGAAATGAGGATGCTCGCCGCTGGGTTTTCATAGACTCCTCTGACCTTGAGCCCGACGACCCTGTCTTCGATGAGTTGAAAGATTCCCACTCCGTGTTTCCCTCCGGTGATATTGAGTTGGTGAATGATGTCCGCCAACTTTTTCTTCTCGCCGTTTACGGCAATTGGTTTTCCCTTAAGAAATTCAATCTCGATGATCTCATTGCTGTAGTTCGCCTTTTCGGGAAGCGTGCACCACTGAAGAATCTTTTCCTCAATCGGGATCTCGGAAGGGTTCTCGATTTCCCCGCCTTCTCCGGTATTTCCCCACATGTTCTCATCGTAGGAATACGGAAGCGCCTTTTTCTGCTTTACGGGAATACCGTGTTTCTTGGCGTATTTGATCTGCTCATCCCTTCCCATGGACCACTCCCTGACAGGCGCAATCGTCTTGAGCTTAGGATCGAGCGTCGTGATGTAGCCTTCAAATCTCACCTGATCGTTCCCCTTTCCGGTGCATCCATGAGCGATGACTTCGCATCCATGTTTATGTGCCATTTTGACAGCGACTTTGGAAATCGCCACTCTGCCCAACGGACAACTGAGCGCATACCCTCCCTGATAATCCGCATTCGCCATGATGGCTTCGGTGAGGAAGGTGTCCGCGAATTCATCTTTCGCGTCATAGACGAGTGCTTTCTTGGCCCCGAGTGAGAGCGCCTTTTCTTTGATGGCTTCAAGGTCATCCGCCGTTTGCCCGATATCAACCGTGAGCGTGATCACGTCACAGTCGTATTGATCCCCTATCCATTTGAGGAGAATGCTGGTGTCGAGTCCCCCTGAATACAGGAGTAAACATTTTTTAAAAGTGCCTTTGTGCGCTTCATGCGAAGCGACTTTCTGATACTGATTTGTTGTTTTCATAATGAAAATTATTTAAGAAATTTTGAAATATATATATGCTCATTTGCTTTGAAATCTTCGATTTCGCAAATTTCGCATGACGTCGAATGCACTCCTTCGGAGCTGGAAAAACAAAATTTTTCCTTAATAATTTTTTCAAAATTATTATCACATTCTCGTATAAAAACCCCCGTAGGAAATAAATTCGTACGGGTCAAAATTACATTTGGTATATCAATTTAACCCGCTTTACGGGCGTCGGCGTAATTGAGATACCAAATAAACAAAGTTCATCGCTCTCAATGTAGTAAATTCGCGAAAATTAGCAAATTTTCCTGCCCCCCAAATACATCCTCTCCCGTCATTCTGGCTTGGCCAGAATCCTGTTAATAAATCTCGTTCTTCCTGAGTGAAACGAATTATCCTTCCACAAGTGCTTCATTTCATTCTGTACAAACGATAACCCCTCATAGGATTGCCGCCAAGCGGCAATGACGAAAATAAAAAAAATCCTCTTTGCATTTCATGAAAGTCTCGTGATACAATTCGGGGTGATTTATTCTTTATCCCTTTTGATCATGGAATCTACACTCTTTCTCGCCAAAATTCTTGGTGTTATGTTTGCCGTTATCGGGTTCGCAATGTTGTTTAACACGAAGTACTACCTGAAAGCCCTTGGATCATTCTTCAAGAATGAAGGACTGACATACCTCGCTGGATTCTTCATCCTCATGATGGGACTCCTTCTTATTCTTGTTCATAATGTTTGGACGCAAGACTGGACGGTTATCATTACTGTTATTGCGTGGCTTACATTCCTCAAAGGACTCTTTTTCTTGATCTTCCCAGAATGGATAGGCGGAATCAGCAAGAAATTCATGACCAACGGATACTTAACGTTTGGAGGCGTATTCGCTCTTCTTTTGGGACTGTGTCTCATCTGCAAAGGGTTTGAACTCTGCCCATTGTTTTAAAATAAAAAAAATCGACTTTGACAGAAGTAAAGACGGGCTTCGGCTCGTCTTTGCCTTTTGTATAAAAAAAGTCCAAAAAAACTTTGACCTTCATCTGAAAATCGCAATCATGCGCCCGATTAAAATAAAAAAATAAATGATTAAACATTTCAAAATAGGTTTTGCACTTTTGTACATGTTCTCGCTCGTTGTTTTAGTTGGAAAAGCAGAACAAAGCACAATCCCTTTCCTCGTTAATAATTCCGTAGAAAGCGCAGAAGTTGATTTAACGAACTGCAACGTTTATTTTGATGGGTGCAATAATTGCAGGGTCGGTCCCGAAGGACAACTCGGATGCACACGGATGTTCTGCCCTGAGGAAGTAAAAAGCCAACCAAGATGTCTTGAGTTTAAAGACGATCAAAAAAATTCTTAATTGGAAATTATTATAAAAAAACTATTACTGCTTTCGTTTGTCGTTGGAGTTGCATTTATCGCAACCGGATGTTCTTCCCAAAGGGAGAAAGTCTGTACCAAAAATGCAGGAAATTGGATTGCTGAACACCAAGAGTGCGAACACATCCCACAAGATATCTGTGAAAACGCAGGGGGAGAATTTCAAGAATGTGCCTCCGCTTGTCGATACCAGACAAAAGAAGATGCCAAAGTTATGGCTTGCACAATGCAATGTGTTCAAGTGTGTGCGTTTGAAAACGCAACAGCAGACATTGAAGATAATGAAAACGCGATCATTGAAGAAGACACCAACAATCTTGTCCTCAAAGTAGAATATCCGGTCACTGGAATTTCCTCGTTCGATATGCTTGTGAAGGAATTTATTATGAAACGGGTGAATGATTTTAAAGAAAAAATTGGAGAAGAACGGATTTCTGAGAACTGGAAGAATGGGTTCTACATTACCTTCGAGCCCTTCGCGTACAATGAAAATATTCGTACCTACAAATTTGATATCGTGGAATTCACTGGAGGAGCGCACGACAATTTGTACTTCAAGACCTTCACGTTCGACTTTGAAAATGAAAAAGAAATTGGGTTCCGAGATATGTTTCAAGAAGAACACAATCCTCTCGATACGATTGCTCCGCTCGCAAAAGAACAGTTGATCACAACTATTGGGAAGAACACCATGCTCGATATGGGAACCAGTGAGAAATTTGAAAACTACGCACACTTCGCACCAACGGCGAACGAACTCCTCATTTTCTTTCCTCCCTACCAAGTAGCGCCATGGGCCGCTGGATCACAAACGGTGAAGTTCGCATGGGAAGATATCAATGTTGTTCTCAAACTCCCTTTCTTCTTAGGAAATTAAGTGAGCCCCGACAAGTGAAGCGAGTCGTTGGGCGAACTTATCCTCGCGAACGCGGGGATCCATTCCCCCCCTTTTCATTTGCTTTTTTTGAAAGGATGACTACCTTCATCTGGTAAATTATTGGTATCAGAAAGGTTTTTCTTCAGTAAAGTCACGTACTCTGACGAGAAGGTTATCGGTCTATCATCAAGGTTTGCAAAAAGTATTCCTATTATCCTTCTCAAATGGACTCAAAAAAACTATTTGTCGGAAATCTATCATACGGTATGACTGAAGACTTACTCCGTACAACCTTCGAGGCTGCGGGTACTGTTGAATCAGCTCAAATTATCAGTGATAAATTCTCTGGCCGTTCAAAAGGTTTTGGATTCGTTGAAATGTCTTCTGACGAAGAAGCACAAAACGCAATCTCAATGTTGAACGAACAAGAAGTTGAGGGACGAGCAATGATTGTTAATATCGCTCGACCTAAGACAGAACGACCTCCGCGAGAATACTAATTCTCTAAGGTCTTTGACTTTATAAAAAGAAAAACGGGTGGAGTACGCCTGTTTTTTTTGTTTTGAAAGAAAAACTTGAAATTTTCGTATTAATAAACGAGTGTGAATTTATTCTTTTATCCCAAAATCATGAAACTCACGAAAATCGTTTCCGTTATGGCACTCGGGGCCATATTGCTTAGTAGTACTTCCTTCGCCCAGTGGTGGAGATTTGGTAATGAGGAGGAACAAGAAAGTCCACAAGTAGAACGCCGAGGAGGCGACGAAGGTCGTCGTGAAAACCAAGCTGGTCAACGTGACGGTGACGAGAAGCGTGAACAACGAGGGGATGCGGAAGGCCGACGCGATCAACAAATGGATCAGCGAGGAGGCGATGAAAAACGCGAACTTCGAGGAGACCAAGAAGGTCGACGTGATCAAGCCGGACAACGGGGTGAACGTGATATGTCCGAAAGAATGGATCCTGAATCTATTTTTGAAAGTGGTCGTTTAGATCGACCAGAAAATTGGGATGAGATGACCGATGAAGACCGAAAAGCCTACATGGATGCCAACCGTCCAGAAAAAGGCGAAGGGATGGAGCAACGAAGAGAAGCTCCGAATGCGATGTTTGGTCGTGAAGGAGAAAACAAACCTGAGAACTGGGAAGAGATGAGTACGGAAGACCGGCAAGAATTCAAGCAAGAACGAAAGGATGATCGTCCGCAACCAGGGCACTACAATAAAAAAGCAAAGAAAGCGAAGAACTACAAAAAGTTCAAGAAACAACTGCGGGAGAAAAAAGAATTCAAAGACAGTCACAAAATTAAGAACAAAGACGCGGTAGATTTCTTGCAACAACGAGGAATCTTGGACGGATACGAAGATGGATCATTTGGTCCTGAGAATCCAATCAACCGAGCCGAATCATTGAAGGTTCTTCTCGAATCACTCGGGGAAGCCCCAGATGAAGACACCTCGAATGAATTTGAAGATGTACCGGAAGACGCATGGTTTGCCGGATACGTTAAAAAAGCAAAACGAAAAGGAATTGTCCGTGGGTATGAAGACGGAACGTTTCAACCAGCACGAACGGTGAATCAGGTTGAACTTCTCAAACTCGCATTTGAAAGTTTCGGGATTGATCTCGAAAACTACGATGTGACGGATTTACCAGCCGGAGCAGAATTAGATGCGTGGTACGCACCGTACCTCCAATACGCATTGGACAACAACCTACTCGACACAGACGACGTGGATCCAGGAGAAGGAATGACACGGGAGATGTTCTCTGAGGTCATGTACCGATTGATTCAACAACAGGAATCAATTGAGTAGAAGATCCTGTTCTGTAAAAGTAAAGAGAGCGTGAGACCCTGTGTCTGCGCTCTTTTTTATTGGACACATCCCTGAATAGAAAAAACTCCTCTAAAACACTTGCTTTAATTTAAAATCTGGTGTATACTGTCTTAACAATTTGGTTTTTAACTAGATTGTTAAAGTGTTTCGCTCTTTCCAGTTTCCGTTCGTCAGTTCCCAGCTCTGAGTCTGTAATGTCTCAGGTCTATCGGAAGAAGAATTCTTCCCCCTTGTCACTTTGGGAAATGTTTACGATTGCTTTCGTGACTTAAAGCATCGGAAGGTATGGCTCCTCTCCTCGGAGAAGAGAAAGGAAGTACCGCTCAATTAAAGCTTCCCATCTAAGATTGTCTCGAAAAGATGTAAAATTGTGTGCCCTGTACGTGCAATCTATGAGATTAGTTGTCTCATTGCAGGAGTGTGAATGAAGGTCCTATTTAAATTCATGGCCCTTCGTTCGTTGGATCCGCCAGTCCAATCGCAAAAAAATTTGGCTATCACTCTTTCCTTCGGGAGATTATGATGAAAAGAACTGAAAAATGGTAAACAAGAATTTGCATCAAAGCACTTTCAAATAAAAACAAAAAATTGTCCCCTCGAGTTGTGTCGTGGGGGTGTTTTTTTATGGGGAGTAATTTCATAAAAACCGACTCCTCTAAAAAACCTCTCCAAAGCACTTGCTTTAATATTAAATTCGTGCTACAATATCTTAACAATTTGGTTTTTAACTAGATTGTTAAAGTGTTTCGCTCTTTCCAGTTTCCGTTCGTCAGTTCCCAGCTCTGAGTCTGTAATGTCTCAGGTCTATCGGAAGAAGAATTCTTCCCCCTTGTCACTTTGGGAAATGTTTACGATTGCTTTCGTGACTTAAAGCATCGGAAGGTATGGCTCCTCTCCTCGGAGAAGAGAAAGGAAGTACCGCTCAATTAAAGCTTCCCATCTAAGATTATCTAGAAAAGATGTAAAATAGTGTGCTCTGGAGACATAATCGATGAGGTTAATTTCATCATTCCAGGAGCGTCAACGAAAGATCTACTTTAATTCATGGTCATTCGTTCGTTGGATCGGTCAGTCCAATCACAAAAAAATTTGGCTATCACTCTTTCCTTCGGGAGGTTGTGATGGAAAGAACTGAGAAATGGTAAACAAGAATTTGCATCAAAGCACTTTCAAATAAAAACAAAAAATTGTCCCCTCGAGTTGTGTCGTGGGGGTGTTTTTTTATGGGGAGTAAAAATTATCCCCATTTTTCCCTCCTCATTCCCCTGTAGAGGGGAACCCAGTCTTTTTTGTCATCCCGACCCCCCGATTCCTCGAGGGCAGGCTCCGCGGAGGGATCCCTTTCCCTGAGTTGATACTGGATCCTCCAGTCAAGCTGGAGGATGAGGGCGGATTCCCCTTCCCAAACAAACAAAAAGAAATATCATCCCTCCAAATCATTCTTACCATGCCTCAATATCCAATACTTCGGCTTCAGAAAGGAAAAGAACAAAATATTCGTTATGGTCATCCATGGATTTTTTCAGGAGCACTGGAAAAAACACCGAAGGAATATATACAACAAGGTATTGCCCATGGAGACATGGTGCATGTCGCAGGACAGAATGATACCATTTTGGGAACCGGAACATTTTCTGCACATTCGATGATGGCGGTGCGGGTTTTTGATTTTTCAGATACGGTTATTGATAAAAAATGGATAGAACAGAAATTAAAAAAATCAGGAGAGTATCGTCAGTTTTTGGGATATGGAAAAGAAGGAGCAAAGACAACTGGGTATCGATTCTGTTTTGGAGAATCAGATGGTTTTCCTGGATTAGTAATTGATCGATACGATGATGTATTGGTTTTACAGGTATCAACACAAGGGACTGAGAAACTCAAAAAAGATATTGTTGAAGTGCTCAAAAAAATGTTTTCACCGCGCGCTATTTACCAAAAAAGTGCCGTCACGGGACGCAATGAAGAAGCGTTGCCAGACAAGGACAGTCTTCTTTTTGGAAAACTCACAGAGCCGGTACCGTTTCTCGAAAACGGACATACATTTCTTGCCGACCCTCTCAAAGGACAAAAAACAGGATTCTTTCTCGATCAAAAAGATCTCCGATTGGAAATCCAGAAATTAGCGGATAAAAAGAAAGTCTTAAATCTTTTCTCCTACACGGGAGCCGCGGGAATATATGCGTTGAAAGGAGGTGCAAAATCAGCTCATCAGGTAGATGGCTCCGATTGGGCCCTTGCACAGTGCATGGAAAACGCAAAATTAAACAAGATTCCAAAGACGAAATATTCTACAGAAAAAACTGATATCTTTTCTTGGCTTGGGCGACCGATTCACGAGGGTGAATATGACATGGTCATTGTTGATCCACCGGCACTTATTAAATCTCGATCAGATCTTGAAAATGGAAAGAAGGCCTATCACTTCCTCAATCGAGCGGCGATGCGACTTGTTAATCCAGGCGGGATTTTCGTTACCTCTAGTTGTTCACACTTTCTCTCGACTGAAGATTTCCAGATGATTCTTCAACGAGCCTCTGCACAGAACAACCTTTCTCTTCGTATCATTTCTTCTTTTGGGCAAAGTTCAGATCATCCCGTATCGCTTCGATTCCCAGAATCACAATATCTACGGAGTTTTGTTTGCTTGGTGGAGAAAGCCTAATTGGAAAGAAAAACCGACTCCTCTAAAAAACCCCTCCAAAGCACTTGCTTTAATATTAAATTCGTGCTACAATATCCTAACAATTTGGTTTTTAACTAGATTGTTAAAGTGTTTCGCTCTTTCCAGTTTCCGTTCGTCAGTTCCCAGCTCTGAGTCTGTAATGTCTCAGGTCTATCGGAAGAAGAATTCTTCCCCCTTGTC
>Ga0222626_1000408_pt1 | contig 25961 bp, 26 predicted proteins | sample AntAcemetageno91_FD_179862 | JGI IMG/M metagenome (GOLD analysis project Ga0222626, IMG submission 179862) | Saline water microbial communities from Ace Lake, Antarctica - #91 | ecosystem: Environmental > Aquatic > Non-marine Saline and Alkaline > Saline | place: Antarctica: Ace Lake | collected...
GTATGTTCTCGCGCCGACACCCGCATCCATGAAAAATTCTCTCACATCAAGAAGGCGGCACGGCACCTTGTTTATGTAATATTCACCTTCACCTTCGCGGAATATTTTTCGTGAAACGGTTACCTCTCTGTAACCCGCGTATTTTTCCGGGACCTGGCGTCCGTTGCTTTCAAGGGTTATGGATACCTCAGCCATACCAACAGCTGGCGCGTCATCGCTCCCGTTGAATATGACATCATCCATCTTTTTCCCGCGGAGCGTTGTGACACGCTGTTCACCCATAACCCACCGAATGGCGTCCACGATGTTGCTTTTTCCGCAACCGTTCGGACCCACGATGGCGTTAATGTCAAAGGAGAGATCGATGGGGGTCTTGTCCCTGAAGGATTTGAATCCGAGTATTTCCAGTTTTTTTAATTTCATGGTGCAAAGTCCACTGCCGGATGCCAGTAAAGCTGGTAGCAAGAGGGGCCATTCCCAAAGCATGCCCTGTTACTCTACTACTTCAATATATTGCGTGAAAAGCTATCAAAGTTGCAGGCCTTTGTAAAGAAAAAACACTATGGGATGTATTGCCGAAAATCAGGGCACAATATATGGTATTTGGCAGGCTGATTAAGGTTAAGATATCTTTCTTAGTGTTCACGGACCAGTAAAAAGCTCCGTTATGCCAATACTTCGGCATTATAATGGGAAGGAACTTCTTATGTAGCGTGGGGCCTCTGTGCCCCACATATTGGTTGCCCACAGGGACAATGCTACAACACATTTGCAAACTTAAGTTACTTGGAAGTCAGTTTGCTTTGCTCAGAACCATTCTGGAGATGCTGTTATTGCCCGGCTATAAATCAAAAACACGTGCTAACACACTCAAACGGTTAGATTTTTTAAGCGCCGGTTACTGCCAGCATCTTGCACCCAAAACGCTTGGATTCGCTACGGAAAAACTTTTTCCGAATGCATCAAAAGATATTTCCTTGACACTGACAAAAGTAACAATATACAAACGAGCGCGGGGTTCAAGGTTTTGACTTGTAAACTTACCGGATTTCTTAATAAAAGAGGACTATATGACAAGGATTTGTGATTTTGACAGAATATTCAACCCTGAAAGTATCGCTATAGTAGGGGTCTCGCCTAACCCGGGGTTTGGTTTCGGAAGGGGTATGTTCTATTCATTCCTGGAAATGGGGTTTGCAGGCAGAATATATCCTGTGAATCCTAAAGGCGGAACGATAGAAGGTTTGAGGATATATAAAACAGTAGACGAAATCCCGGAAGAGATAGATTTTGCAATAATTGTGGTTGCCGCCCATCGTGTTCCGGAGGCCCTTGAGACGTGCAGGAAAAAAGGCGCGGCCGGTGCGGAGATCCTGTCCGCCGGTTTCAGGGAGGTAGATACACCGGAAGGGATTGCCCTGGAGGAAGAGATAAAACGGATAGCTCGAAAGGGGATCAGGGTTATTGGGCCGAACTGCTTCGGAATATATTGTCCTGAAAGCAGGCTTACACTCCTTCCGGGCCCTGATCTTTCGAGAGAGCGTGGTCCGGTGGCCTTTCTGTCTCAGAGCGGGGGGATGTCGATAGATTTTGCCCAGATTGGGAAATGGATGGGAGTGAAATTCAGCAAGGTTGTAAGTTTTGGAAACGGTGCCGACTTGAGAGAGACGGAGTTTCTGGAATATCTGCGCGACGATTCCGATACAGAAGTGATAACCATGTATGTTGAAGGAGTTGAGAATGGACGGGAGTTTTTTGACGTTCTTAGGAGCGTGGCCGAACGCAAACCGGTAATAGTTTATAAGGGAGGTCTGTCTGATTCAGGGGGAAGGGCGGTTGCAAGTCATACGGCATCCATGGGGGGAAGCGGCACAATATGGGAATCGGCACTTCGCCAGTGCAATGCGATTCAGGTGGGAGATATCATGGAGATGGCACAAACCAGTCTGGCTTTTTCTCTCCTTCCCCATAAGATATACAAAGGGATTGCCGTTATGGGCGGAGGAGGGGCCCTGGGCGTGAATGCGTGTGATATCGCCGAACCTCTTGGTCTGGAGATCCCCCGACTGAAAGAGGAAATACAGGACAGAATTACCTCTATACTGCCCAGACCGGGGTCCAGCGCGGGTAATCCCATAGATGTGGCGAATCCTCTTGTCCCTGCGCAGATACTGAAAGAAACATTGCTCCTGGCGGCGGGTGATGAGAAGATCGATCTTCTGATAATGATACAGCTGCTCTACCATTACAAGGCCTTTGCCAGGGGACTCGGAGTGGACTCCATCAAGGATGTGGTACCCTATAACGAGCTGGCGGACGGGGTGAAAGAGGTTATGGATACCACCGGTAAGCCGGTCATAGTGGTCTTACCAAATATAAAACAGGAAATTGAGTCCATGGACATAGAGGAGGTTATGCGCGAGGCGAGAAAGGCGTTTCTAAATAGGGGTATCCCCGTCTTTGACGATATTGAGGATGCCTTGGAAGCAGTGAGCCATGTCTCAGATTACTGCAGAAGGAGGCACACGACTCTCCTGAGAGAGGTGGCATCGTAATATGGAAGATGAAAAATGGGAAGTTGCCAATGTGTCATCCGGGATGATAAATGCGGAAATTGTGGCTGGAAGACTTGAGACGGAGGGTATTCCTGTAAAATTACGGTACGAAGCTGTGGGTGTCATATATGGTCTAACCCTCGATGGCCTTGGCGAAGTAAGGGTGATGGTACCTTCAAGTTATCTGAAGATGGCGCTTGATGTGCTTGCGGAATCCTACGAAGAAGATGATATAGTGACGGATTCTTAATTTTATGTGTCAGCAAAGAAAATTATGTGATAAGCCACGATACGATAATGCGGTTGACCTTGACGATGCTTCTTTAATCATAACTTCAACTTTGCCATGAGGCAGTTTTCATTTGGTATGTACGATTGATGGTTTTGGGAGATTGGAGTCGTAATAAAGGTGTACCGGTATAGACTATGCGAAGGAGGTAAGATCTGGTGGAGGTTTTAGAACAAGGTATTGGAAAACTTTTTACGGATCCCGACGCCGATAAGGCCCGGGAGTTCTTCAGGACGAAATCGCGGAGTATGGACAATAAGTTAATGACATTGAAGGATGCCATTGCGAAATACGTGCACGATGGCGATTATCTTGCCATCGGCGGATTTGGAGCCATCAGGACTTCCACTGCCGCCTGCCATGAAATACTGCGACAGGGGAGGAAGAAGCTCGCTTTCTGCGGGCATACCTCGACACATGATTTTCAGATTCTGTCATCGGGGAAATGCTTTAATCGACTGGATATTGCCTATATAATAGGGCTTGAGGCCCGCGGTCTCTCAGCGGTTGCGCGAAAGTATATGCAAAGTGGGGATGTTGAAGTTACCGAATGGACAAATTACTGCCTCTCAGCCCGCCTGAAGGCAGCTACCATGGGCGTATCTTTTGTGCCGATACGAAATATTATGGGTACGGATACATTCAAATACAGTGGCGCGAAAAAGATCAAATGTCCATTTACTGGTCAGTATTATGTGCTCATGCCCGCCCTGTATCCCGATGTCTCAGTCATACACGTTCATGAGGCAGATGTTTATGGCAACAGCAGGATCAGAGGAATAACGATATCCGACCTTGACCTGGCCAGGGCATCCAAGCATCTCATCATAACGGCGGAAAGGATTGTATCTACGGAAACATTCCGGGACGAACCTACCTATACATCTATTCCATTCTACCTTGCGGATGCCGTTTGTGAAGTTCCGTTCGGAGGCTATCCCGGCAACATGCCATATGAGTACTTTTCTGATGAGGAACATCTCAGAGAATGGCTACAGACAGAGCGGGATGCCGAGGCATTTGAGAAGTTTCTTGAGAAGAATATATACAGCTGTAAAACCCACTTTGATTACATTCAAAAGAATGGAGGCATGGAAAAAATGTCGAAACTCAGGGCAAAGGAACTCATGGTTAATAACAGCGCTGAATAACAAATATCTGGTGCGAGAAGGAGGAAATAACGCTAATGGCTGACTATAATGCAATGGAAATGATGATATGTATTGCTGCCCGGGAGCTTGAAGATCGCTCGACGGTTGGTGTCGGCACGGGAGCACCTTGTGCCGCCGCGATGCTTTCACAGAAAACCTGTTCACCCAATTTGATAATTATGTTTGAGGCAGGCGGCATAGCGCCTCTGCTTCCCGAAATGCCCATTTCCGTTGGTGATTCAAGAACTACCTGGAAGGCTGTTATGGCCAGTGGAATGTGCGAGATTATGGAAACAGCATGCCGCGGCATGCTCGATTATACATTCCTGGGCGGAGCCCAGATAGACATGTACGGGAACCTGAACTCGACTCGTATCGGCGACGACCACCAGAAGCCAAAGGTGAGATTTCCAGGAAGCGGCGGAGCGAATGATTTCGCATCCTTTGCCTGGAGGATGATGGTAATGACTCCACAGGACGCGAAAAGGTTTGTGGAAAAAGTTTCATATATTACCACCCCGGGCTGGCTTGAAGGTGGTGATTCAAGGGCAAAATCCGGTCTGCCGCTTAACGCTGGTCCCTACAAGATAATAACGAACATGGCAGTGATGGACTTTGAACCAGAATCCAGGCGTATGAGGATTATTTCCGTTAATCATGGGTATTCAGAAAATGACGTCCTCGATAATTGCGGATTTGAACTCCTCAAGGCATCAAAGATAGTCGAAACGGCTCCGCCGAGCGATGAGGAGCTACGCATACTTCGTGAAGAAGTCGATCCGCTTAAACTCGTCATCGGACGTTAGATTATTGGGGTCTGGTTCCGTAATCCTGCAGGATACGATGGATGTCTGAGCCTGACCCAGATATTTCCCCCACCATCTTATGTGTCTTGCAGTTCCGCCTGATGTTGCGCGGGATTGGTCCAGGTTGAGATGGGAAAGCTACAGGACGGACAATTAGATATTGACCCAGGTACTTTCGTAAATGCCGTCCAGCTGGGTTTTGCAGGCGGGGCATCTCGATTCCCTTAGATCTATCTTTTCAACACTAACTCCGTACCTCTTTATTAATAGCCTTCCACAATTTGAGCAGCAGGTGTTTTCCCCCTCGTCACCAGGGACGTTGCCGGAGTAAACATATTTGAGGCCGGCCTCTTTTCCTATTTCAGATGCCATGTGAATTGTTTCCACAGGAGTCGGGGGGAGGTTCTCCATCCTGTATCTCGGGTAGAACCTGCTGATATGCCAGGGAGTCTCAGGTCCGAGAGAGTAAATATACCTCGCGATATCCCTCAGTTCTTCTTTGCTGTCATTCAGGGTTGGTATGATGAGGGTTGTTACCTCCACCCAGATGCCGAGCTCCTTCATTTTTCTCAGGCTGTCCAGAACCGGCTGGAGCTGGCCGCCGCAGTACTTCTTATAGAATTCGTTTCGGAATGATTTGAGGTCAACATTCGCCGCATCGAGCCAGGGGGCGATTTCTTCAAGCGCCTCCCCGGTCATGAAGCCGTTGGTAACAAAGATATTTTTGATACCTTCTTTATGTGCCATCTTTCCTATATCCAGGGCGTATTCAAGGAATATCGTGGGTTCGGTGTATGTGTACGCGATGGTTTTTGATCCCGTCTTCAGCGCCCTTTCTATGATTTCCTCCGGCATGGAACTGCGCCCCATAATCTTTCCCTCGATGCGCGGTGTCTGTGATATGTCGAAATTCTGGCAGAATTCGCACCGGAAATTGCACCCAACGGTGGCTATGGAGTAGGATTTAGAGCCGGGATATACATGAAACAGGGGTTTCTTTTCGATAGGGTCTATACTCTCCGCTATCGATCTTCCGTGTACCAGGGTGTATAATGTTCCACTTCGATTTTCCCGAACCGCGCAGATGCCGGATTTTGAAGGGGCTATTTTGCATCTGTGAGCGCACAGATGGCACTTTACGTAACCGTCATCCAGCTTTTCATAGAGGATGGCCTCTTTCATCTGCCTGTTCTCCTTCGCGCGGGACCGGGGGTGGGATATCCTCTTGTCGCCTTTGCCTTTGATTCGTTTCCGAGGGGATCCTGCACGGTAATTCGGTTGTAGGTGACCGGGAATGCAAGCCCGATAAATGAACCGAAGGGATTCTTCATGACGGGAATCCTTTCTTCGAAGTAAGACGCTGCCGGGTACCATTCTGGCGGGAAAAAGACAGTGCTGCCCCACTTTATGGTGGTGTCAGGAAGCGTCAATCTGATGAGGCGGGTCAACTCGGGGATGATTGAAGGGCGCGTATTTCTTAATGGTGTGGTTGCCGCCATTCTATGCGCTGAAGTCGAAGATAACCTGTTTGTTGTCCCGAAGAATATCCTGCCGCGGCATACTCTGACTGCTTCGTTTATCGCGTTTTGGAGATTGCATGCCGGATCAGGGAAAATCAGAGTGACGATGTCAAATTCATTATCGGAAAAGGGAAGGCCTTCATAGTTATCAGGACAAAGTTCAAGTTCAGCTCTTCCTCCCAGATTCTTTCTTGCCAGATCCAGCATGTGCCGTGATGAATCGGTGCCTGTTACATTGCACCCATTTCTCCGGAAGAAAAGAAGATAGTTTCCCGATCCGCAGCCCATGTCGAGCAGACGTTCTCCATCCACGGGTTTCAAGAGGCGCAGGATCAAATCCTTCTCGCGTCTGTCTAGGTAATATTTGGATAGGGATTGCAGTTCAGTCGCCATAGGATTGATCCACATTTTCGCCAAAACACACAGCGTTGACAGGTCATTTCCATTACCCGCCGATTGAAGACATATTTGTCGCGCACTTCCTTCTATGGGTCTGCTGGTGGTTTATCTTGTGACTGCCCGGTTTTCTGCTGATGAGATCTTTTATAAGGTTCTCCAGTTCGAAATTGCTGCATCCGGAGCGCAGGGGTGTCTTAAGATCCACCGTCGGTTCGTCCGATAGAAGACATGCCCTGAGGTGCCCGTCGGCCGTCAGGCGGAGTCTGTTGCAGGAACTGCAGAATTCGTGGCTTATTGCGCTGATGAAACCGATTTTCCCCATTGCGTCCTTCATGGTGTACAGACTTGCCGGACCGTCTGTCCTGTCTGACCCCGTGGTTACAGGTTCCAAAGGACTGAATTCGTTAATAACTTTCAAAATCTCGTCGTTGGAGAGATAACCGAGATGGTTTTCCAGGGCTGAGTTGCCAATCGGCATGAACTCAATGAATCGTATCTGGTAGGGCTTGTCCATGGTGAGTCTCGCGAAATCAATTATTTCGTCGTCGTTAAATCCTTTTATTACCACCACATTGATCTTGATGGGTGAGAATCCTGCGTCGTGCGCCCTGCTTATCCCGCGGATCACCCTCCTGATATCTCCCCCTCTCGTTATATCTTCGTATCTGTCTCGAGAAAGAGAGTCAAGGCTTACATTGATTCTTTTTATACCCGCATCAAATATCTCTTCGGCACAGTCTTCAAGGAGTATTCCGTTTGTTGTCAGGCTGATGTCACATAGTCCATCCACTTTTTTGAGGGAAGAAAGAAAGTCTATAACCCCACGCCTTACAAGGGGTTCGCCGCCGGTTACGCGGATCTTGATGATGCCGGTCTTTACAGCCGCGTCCACGATTCTCAATATCTCTTCATAGCTGAGAATATCCTCGTGGCCGAGGAATGACACCCCTTCCTTAGGCATACAGTATATACAGCGCAGGTTGCACCTGTCTGTAATAGATATTCTCAAATAATTGATCTCTCTGTTGTGTTTGTCTATCATGACGGCTACCATTATCATAAAAGTCTCCTGATTTCTATTAATCAATGACTCTGTTGATTTATGAGGATTTTAGTTCAAAATCAAGGCATGCGAAAAAAATAACCGCAGGTATATAGTTGATATTCCGAGGATTATTTTTTGAGCATAACGCAGAGATTGGGCAAAAAGACCATAAAGCAACAGAGTCATCAATAGTGTCGGGGCATTGACAAAACCTGTTCAAGGTGGCGACCGATTTCAATAATTGACATTCCTCCCCGGTCATGTTAGCGGTTAATGAAACAAGCATTGCAGGGACATAACACTATTGCAGCATTGAAGATACACGCTAAAATCGCTGTGGATTTAGTATTGTCCCCGTATCTAAAAGGTAAGGATGGGTAAGATACATGGTAAAAAAATCAGTCATAATCTCCCGGCTCTTTGTCTTTGTCGGCACTCTCATTTTTTGCGGTGCGGTGCATGCTGTGGAAGTGGGGACACTCGTCAAGGGCGCAGTCAATTATTACAGGGGGAACGCATCATTTTCGGTCGTCAATATGACCATACACCGTCCCGGCTGGGAACGTACCCTCACTATCAAGGCATGGACGAGGGGGCAGAAGGACAGTCTCTTTACCATTATCGCGCCCCCCAAAGACAATGGTAACGGAACCCTGAAAAAGGGGAAGGAGATGTGGATATTCAATCCCCGGGTGAACCGTGTCATAAAGCTTCCCCCCTCGATGATGTCGCAGTCATGGATGGGATCCGATTTTTCCAATAACGATCTGGCGAAGTCGGACAGTATTATCGATGATTATACCCATAAGCTTACCGCAACGGAGACGCACGACGGGAAAAAGGTTTATATCATCACATCGATGCCGAAACCGGATGCTCCCGTGGTGTGGGGGATGCAGAAGCTCCGGATTCGTGAGGATCTGATCTTCCTGAGCCAGGAGTTTTATGACGAGGATATGCTCCTCGTAAAGGCCATGTCCGGCACCCGGATAGAGATGATGGGTGGCAAACTTTTCCCTATGGTCTGGAAGATGCGGAAGGCGGACGGGGAGGACGAGTTCACGATGCTTGAATACAGCGAGCTTGAGTTTAAGGAAAATCTTCCCGGCAACCTCTTTACCCTTTCTTCACTGAAGAACACGGGGAGGTAGGATATCTTGTCGATTGAGACCAAAATGTCCTGGCGGAATATATGGCGGAACTCCAGGAGGTCGATTCTGACCATCCTCGCAATAGTATTTGCCACTATGCTCCTCGTCTTCATGCTCTCCTTTCAGTTCGGCTCCTATGGAACCATGATAAATACGGTTGTAAAGATCCACACAGGTCACGTACAGGTACAGGCCGAAGGATACAGGGACAAGATGGATATCCGGCTGGTCGTGCCGGACCCGGGTGCAGTGGATGATGTTATCCGGGATATCTCCGGGATTCAGGCCTATACTTCCCGCGCAAACGCATTTTCCCTCGTCTCTTCGAGTGACCGGACCTATGGCGTTCTCCTGACAGGCATTGACCCTGAAAGAGAAGCAGAGGTCTCTACGCTGAAAAAACTGGTCAGGCAGGGGGAATATCTCGCGCCGGGAGATACCGATATGGCCCTGGTGGGCAAGCTTCTTGCCAGGAATCTAAAGGTGGATATCGGTGATGAACTGGTTGTGCTGGGCCAGGGTCGTGATGGTTCCGTTGCCGCGTCGGTCCTGAAGGTAAAGGGAGTTTTCAGTTCCGGTGAGGATAAGTTTGACCGCAATTCAATTCAAATGCCCCTCGGATATTTTCAGGATGTTTTCTCCATGCGCGGCGCCGTTCATGAAGTCGTGGTTCTCGGTAGATCCCTCGAAGATGTAAAGAAGATAAAAACAGAGCTTGGAGCGGGAGTCAGTGACATAGACAGCGACAGTAATCTGGTGGTCCTTGACTGGATGGAACTTATGCCGGGACTCGTTCAGTCCATAAAGCTGGATCTGGTAAGCGGACTTATCATGTATGTAATCTTGATTGTGGTGGTCGCCTTCAGTATTTTGAACACGTTCCTGATGGCTATTTTTGAAAGGACAAGGGAATTTGGTGTTATCATGGCGATTGGAATGACACCGCACCGGCTGATGAAATCCCTCTTCCTCGAATCCGTGATGATTACCATTATCGGAATCATCCTCGGTATCATCTCAGGGTGTATGGTAACCTGGTATTTTCAGATACACGGCATCGTGATTTCCGGGGCTTCGGAAGTCCTGAGTCAGTTTGGACTGCCCGAAAGGCTGTATCCACAGCTTTCGGTCCTTTCCGTATCTATTGGGGCAGGTATAGTGTTGATTATAACGATTCTGACCGCTATTTACCCGGTCCTTAAGGTAAGATATATGAGGCCGGTTGAGGCAATGACAGCGGTTTGATCGAGGTGTTTTAATGTATCTTCAGATGGGATGGCGAAATATCTGGCGGAATCCCCGTCGGACCATTGTCATTATGATGGCTGTAATCATAGGCGTCTGGGCGATGATCTTTCTCGGGGCGCTGATGCGCGGGATTTCGGATCAGATGGTTCGAAACGGAATAGCAAACCTTACCGGGCATATCCAGGTACACCATGCGGGTTTCAGGAAAGACCCGGTTATAGAAAACAGTATTGACAAACCGAAGGTCGTGGATGCCGCCCTTTTAAGGATTCTGCCACAGGGTGCCAGGTGGACCCCCCGTGTTCGTGTTGACGCGATTGTGAGCAACGCGAGACACTCGGGTGGCGTAACCCTTATCGGCATCGATCCCGAAAAAGAGGCCGCCATTTCCTTCATCGGACAGGCGGTTACCGAGGGGAAGTACCTCAAGCCCGGCGATAAATATGGCATTATTATAGGGGAAGCTCTGGCGGACAAATTCGATACAAAACTGGGCCGCAAACTGGTCATGATGTCGCAGGATACAAAGGGTGACATCGCATCGAGGGCCTTCAGGATAACAGGTATATTCAGGGCCGAGATGGATGCTACAGAAAAGCAGTTTGTCTTCGTCACCATAGGCGCGGCTCAGAAAATGCTGAAGCTTGGAAATGAAATCTCCGAAGTATCCATACTCCTTGCCGATTACGAAGAATCGGATGTGATGGCAGATGCCCTGAGACGGGTACTACTCCCTGCAGACACTTATGATGTGCAGACCTGGCGGGGACTTCTCCCGTTCGTAACAGCGATACTGAAAATGTATGACGGGTTTATTTACTTGTGGTTTCTGGTTATTTTTATTGCCATGGGCTTCGGCATAGTCAATACGATATTAATGGCAGTATTCGAGCGCATACGGGAATTCGGACTTCTAAAGGCCCTGGGCATGAAACCCTGGTGGATTGTGAAAGAGGTCCTTACGGAATCCTTCTTTCTCCTTATACTTGGTATGGTGGCGGGAAACGCCCTCGGTTTTCTGAGTATATTCGCGCTGGCCGACACGGGCATAGACCTTTCCGCGCTTTCCGAAGGGTTGGAATTTGCCGGCATGTCACGGATAATCTATCCCGTTATAGTCATTAAGGATATTGTCACGGCGAACCTTGTTGTCCTTATCCTCGGACTCGCGGTCAGTGCCTATCCGGCAGTCAAGGCCGCTCGATTTACCCCGGTGAAGGCAATGGCGCAGACATGAAATATTTGTAGCCGTTCACGGCTGCAAATTTCAGTTTACAGTTATCGGTTCACGGTTTAAAAGACAGAAATTTGTGCACCTTAAGGCATGTTATGGGAAAAACTGTGAACTTTAAACCGGCAACCGTAAACAGTTATATATTTTAATCCAGGAGCCTACCTATGAACATAGTGGAATGCAGGGATGTTTTAAAGACATACCAACAGGGAAAGGTTGAAGTTCGCGCGTTGCGAGGCGTGAACCTTTCAATACATAAGGGCGGATTTGCCGCCCTTGCGGGCCCATCGGGTTCGGGTAAGACCACCCTGTTGAATATCATAGGCGGTCTGGATTACCCTGATTCCGGCAGTATTACATTAGACGGTAACATTATCAATAAGATGAGTCAGTCAAAGCTCGCAAACCTCCGGCTCCACAATGTAGGATTTGTGTTTCAGGCCTATAATCTGATCCCCGTACTCTCCGCCCTTGAGAATGTCGAGTTTGTCATGCTCCTTCAGGGGGTCCCGGAGGTGGAACGAAGAGAGAGTGCAATGGCCATTCTCGAAGACGTCGGCCTGAAAGATGAATGCAACAGACGCCCCGCCGAACTTTCGGGGGGTCAGCAGCAGCGGGTGGCAGTCGCCAGGGCCATCGTGTCCAACCCCCTGATAGTGCTGGCCGATGAACCCACGGCAAATCTTGATTCAAAGACAGGAGAGGGGCTTATGGAGATGATGAGGGAAATGAATAAAGCGAAGAATGTCACCTTCATCTTTTCCACGCATGATCAGATGGTGATGGATTATGCCAGACGGCTCGTTCATATAAGGGACGGCCTGGTAGCGGATGATCAGATGAAGGATTGATCCAGTCGTGAATAAACCGCGTAAAAGCCTCACAATTGCCGGGTTTCTGATGATCGGCCTCGTCCTGTACGGGAATGCGGGCACGCCAAACGCCCTGGCGGATTTCGGTGCCGCTCCGGCCCGGTCCGGCACCTCAGAATCACTTTTTGACAATATAGAGACCAACTGGGGAGGTTACATAAAATGCCGCGGGACTGTTTCATGGCCCGACAGCGACTCATTCTACAGTCTTGCGGGAACGGGAACATACTATGACGGAAGCGTTGATGGTCGTCTGAAAAATCGCTCCTGGTTCGGCTCATCGGTCTATCTTGATACGCACTATGAAATCATTCTTTCGGGAGGAGATACGAGGAGAAAGCAAAAGGAGCTGGAGAGAATCTTCGCGGGTACAGTTATAGAAAATTACCTGTCAGATGAAGTTGAAGATGACCGGCGGCTTATGGACCTCACGAAGACACTTAAGGATCGCGATAATTATATACTCTATCATCGACTCGACCGCCTTTCCCTGACGGTTCAGCAAGGGCGATCCGTGTTTCGTCTGGGAAGACAGGCCGTCACCTGGGGAAACGGGTTTCTCTTCAACCCGATGGATCTTTTTAATCCCTTCGCGCCCACCGATGTAGAGCGGGAATACAAGATCGGTGACGATATGGCCCATGCTCAAATTGCCTTCGGTGAATCGGGTGACGCGCAGTTTCTCTATGTTCCGAGACGTGATCCGGTAACAGGGAAAGTGAAGGGGAGCCAGGATTCGCTGGCTGGAAAGATTCACTTCGCGAAGGGCACGACGGAGTTCGATGTTATGGCCGCAAAGCACTTTGAGGAACAAGTCCTCGGCGCCGGCTGCCTGGGATATCTCGGGGATGCGGCATGGCGTCTTGATGCCACATGGACCTTCCCGGATGAAAAGAGCGACGAGAGCAAATTCCTGTCTGTCGTCGCCAATATGGATTATTCCTGGATCTGGTGGAATAAGAATTTTTACGGATTTGTGGAGGCCTTCTACAACGGCCTGGGCGATGACGATTGCTCCGAATCTGTCATGGACAACGACATTATCGATCGACTTAACCGTGGTGAGCTCTTCACGCTGGGACGCTATTACATGGGCGGGAATATCAGGATGGAGGTGCACCCCCTGGTCAATATCTTTTTCACCGTTATCCATAACATGGATGATTCATCCGGCACACTTCAGCCCCGACTTACATGGGATATTACGCAGGACCTTCAACTCACCTGTGGCGGGAACATATACTATGGCGGACGGGATACAGAATATGGTGGCTTCAAAATACCGTCTGCCGATATACTGATTAAAACACCAGACTGCGCCTATATGTGGCTTGCCTGGTACTTTTAGGCGCGCGCGCGTTCGTTTGCGGACTCATCAAAGTGAGCGGCTAACAGTTGATAAAGGAGCAATTTGATGAAGATGGAAGACATAAAAAAGGTTCTTATTCTCGGTGCAGGCACGATGGGACAGCAGATCGGTTTTCAGTGCGCACTCCACGGATATGATGTAGTCCTCTATGATACAACTGAGGATGTGTTTGAGAATGCCCTCATCAGGATAAGAAAAATGGCGTCGAGAATGGCTGGCAGGGGGCAGATAACCCAGGAGCAAGCCAGAGGCGCATTGATGAGAATAACGACAACGACAGATCCCGAAGAGGCGGCCCGGGAGGCCGACATTGTCAGTGAATCGGTGCCCGAAGACCCTCAGCTGAAAGGCAGGGTTTTTGCGCAGTTCGACAAACTCTGTCATCCACGCACAATATTTACAACGAATACGTCAACACTTGTGCCTTCCATGTTCGCGAAAGAAACGGGAAGGCCCGACCGGTTTGCGGCGTTTCATTTCCATGATATCAGAACTAATAATGTCGTCGATATCATGCCGCACCCTGGAACTTCAGTGGAAACGGTTGATCTGATAAAAGACTTTGCCAGGAGTATCGGGCAGATTGCCATTGTTCTTAATAAAGAACAGAACGGTTATATATTCAATACAATGCTGACGAAGTGGTTTGAGGCGGCGCTGACTCTGGCGGCGAATGATGTTGCGTCGGTAGATGATATTGACCGTGCCTGGATGGGTGTAATGAGCGCACCAACAGGCCCTTTTGGTATCATGGATCATATCGGTCTGAGCACCGTATGGACCATCTCCGAGTACTGGGCGAATGAGAACAATGATCCTCAGGCGAAGACAAACGCTGATTTTGTCAAGCGGTATGTGGACAAAGGACTGCTGGGTGCAAAATCAGGACAGGGATTTTACACCTATCCCGACGCTTTGTATCGACAGCCGGACTTTCTGAAGTAATAGTGGTCAGAAAAATGAAGTGGATTTACAATTAATGTTTGTAAGTTTATCATGGCCCGGTATTAACTGGGCATGAATAAGGAGGTTTTATAAAATGATACCCTATTTAAAGATGGAAGAGTTCGGCAAGCCGCTTCGTCCTCGGCAGAAGGAGCGGATGGAAGAGAACGTTTCAAAGATTGAGGAAGTGATGGCCCGGATTGAGGCCGAGGAGCATCGAATCAGGGAGGAAGTCGGCATACCGACCGAGAAAGTCCACAGTCGCGGCCAGATGACTGTATGGGACCGGATTGAATATGTGGTAGATCCCGGCACCTTCTGCCCCCTGCACACCATTTTTGACCCTGGAAATGAAGAATCAGGCAGCACAGGAGTTGTAGATGGACTTGCTCGCATCAGTGGCAGGTGGTGTATGCTGATCGGGTTCAACAACAAATGGATTGCCGGGGCCTGGATCGCGGGTCAGCCGGAGAACAACCTTCGCGTGACAGACATAGCAAAGATCATGCATCTGCCTTTAGTCTGGCTTGTCAACTGTTCCGGCGTTAAACTCCCGGAGCAGGAAAAGATGTACGCTAACCGTCGCGGTCAGGGCACCTGTTTTTTCCGTCATGCCGAACTCGAGAAGCTGGGCATTCCCGTAATGGCAGGTATCTACGGCACCAACCCTGCGGGCGGCGGCTATCAGGGAATCAGCCCCACCATTCTTCTGGCACACAAGAACTGCAACATCGCTGTGGGTGGAGGCGGGATAGTTGGAGGTATGAGTCCGAGGGGTCACTTTGACGTCGAAGGCGCAGAGGAACTTATTGAAGCCACACGTCACTTCAATGCGAAACCACCGGGAAGTACAGAGATTCATTACGACGAAACGGGTTTTTTCCGTGCCGTTTACGAAGAAGAAACAGGTGTGCTGGACGGGCTGAAAGAATACATGGCGAAAATCCCCGCATACGATCCAGGCTTCTTCCGACTGGCTGTACCGGCGCCGCCGAAGTACTCTCCGAGTGAGATCCCCTACCTTGTGGAAATGAACCAGAAGAAGGGATACGATTTTGACAACACGCTGGCGCGTCTTGTTGACAACTCCGAGCATCTTGAGTTTCGTCCGGGTTTCGGTCCAGAGATGTACACGGGACTGGTAATGATCGATGGGTTTCTGATGGGGGTTATCGGAAACCGGCAGGGGCTCCTTCCAAACTACCCTGAATATACTAATGAGTATATCGGAGTAGGAGGAAAACTATACCGCCAGGGCCTGATCAAGATGAATGAATTCGTAACACAGTGTGGCCGGGACCGCATCCCGATTATCTGGTTCCAGGATACCTCGGGCATCGATGTGGGCGACATCGCCGAGAAGGCGGAACTTCTCGGCTTGGGACAGTCACTCATCTACTCCATTGAGTGTACAGACCTGCCGATGATGCTGGTAGTTTTGAGAAAAGGAACTGCCGCGGCACACTACGTCCTTGGCGGTCCCACGGCGAACAATAACAACGCCTTCACGCTTGGTACCGCAGCAACCGAGATCTATGTTATGCACGGAGAGACAGCGGCCTCCGCGAGTTACTCAAGGAGGCTGGTCAAGGAAAAAGATGCAGGCAGACCACTGGAACCGGTAATCGACACGATGAATGAGATGGTACGGCACTATCAGGAATCCTCAACGCCCATGTACTGTGCCAAAACAGGAATGGTGGACGAAGTCGTGCGATTTGAGAAGATCCGAGACTACATGGTAGCCTTTACCGACGCGGCATATCAGAATCCGCGGTCCCTCTGCCCGCGTCATCACATGATGCTGCCGAGATTGATCAAATCACAGATAGTGAGTGGTCTTGAACGCCCGGCTAAAACGGATGATGAGGAGAAATAGATCAAGTGGAATCTCATAAACAATGTTCGAATTACAATAAAAGGTTTTAGAAATAATGGGTTCATACACGCATCAACAGTTGAAAGAATTTTTAGCACCACGCAATATAGCCGTTATAGGAGCGTCACCCAATAATCAGTGGTTCGGAAACATACTGAAAAATGCCATGAGCGCGGGCTTTGATGGGCAGCTATACCCGGTTAACCCCGGAGTGGATGAAGTGATTGGTATCAGAGCGTACAGGAGTATTTCCGATCTTCCCGATGGAAAGATTGATCTTGCCATTCTCCTTGTGAATAGTTCTATCGTTCTGGAAACCCTCGAAAAGTTGAGTAAAAAGGGAATAACGAATGTACTCCTCGTTTCATCCGGGTTTGCGGAGACGGGGGAAGAAGGGCAGCGCATGCAGGATCGGCTCAGACAGTGCTGTACACAGCACGGCATAGTCCTGATGGGACCAAATTGCCTGGGATTTATGAACCTGCCGGATAGGGTGAGCGTGTTTTGTGGTGGGGCGGTAGAAGGAGAACTGATTCCGGGTGCGGTTGGTGTGATCGGGCAGAGTGGCGCAACCTCCGAGGCGATCATCACAAAGATACTGAAAAAGTCTGTCGGAGTTTCTCTATACTTGACAACCGGCAATGAGGTAACGCTTAAAGCGGAAGATTGCATGGAGTACCTTGTTTATGATGAATCAACCCGGGTAATTACATGCTTCATTGAAGAATTCAGAAACATTGATAAACTCAGACATGTGGCAGCTGAGGCTGCGCGCAGGAAGATACCCGTTATAATTCTGAAGATCGGACGCTCGGCGAAGGGCAGAAAGGTGGCAGTTTCCCATACCGGAGCCCTTGCCGGGAATGACAACATTGTTGACGGGCTTTTCAAACAGTTCGGAGTTATACGGGTTGAGACTATTGAAGAGCTCGTTGAAACGGCAGCAATCTTTTCCAGGTGCGGGCTTCCGGAAGGTAAAGGTCTTGGGATCTGCACCCTCTCCGGGGGATTGAGCGGCATTTATGCTGACTTGTGTGAGAAATATGGAATCGAACTGCCGTCGCTGCAGGAGAAGACCATACAACACCTCGAGGCGCTTCTTCCCGAATTTGCCCGGCCGGATAATCCTCTTGACGTGACAGGGTCGGGATTTCTCCAGGGATTGAATGAGATTGTCCGGTCAATGCTGGAAGATGAAAACCTTGATATAATCGCCCCGATGTTCATTCCGCCACAGGATAAGGATGATCCAGTCGGGTTCCTCAATGAGTCATACATGTCCCTTATCGATACAGTTAATAAGCCGGTTATCCCGATAACCTTCAGGGAAATGACTGACTATGCTGCAGACTATCTGAACAACAAGGGGTTGTATTTCATAGAGAATCCGGATGCCGGTTTCAAAGCTATGTCTCATTTGATGAAGTATGCCGAATTTTTGCGACACAGAGAATAAGGGGACAATATATTTAAGCAAAACCGGGGTATTGCATTCAAATTTCAAAAAGGTAACGTACCCGTGAACCGGTCAGAAAACACAAAAAGAATGATTATAGAAATTGATGGTTATAAATTTGATGCAATTTTTGAAGATGGCAGGTCTCCTGAAACCTGTAGGGCATTTCGCAGGGCGATGCCTTTCAAGAGCGAAGTAGTTCATGTCCGCTGGAGCGGTGAGGGTATATGGATACCCCTTGGTGATCGAGATTTCAAGGTCGGATATGAGGACGCTACAACCTATCCTGCCCCGGGTCAAATCCTGTTGTATCCCAAAGGCAAGAGCGAGACCGAAATCCTTATTGCATACGGTAGTGTTCAATTTGCTTCAAAAGCAGGGACCCTTGCTGGAAACCACTTTGCAACCATTACATCTGATTTAGATAAGCTTAGAGAAATTGGCATATCCACACTTTGGGATGGCAGCAAGGGTATAGTGTTTACTGGAATATGAAGAACGCTGGAACGGTATTAGAGGTTTGCATATCTAACCTTTTCTGTCATTCCCACGGAAGTGGGAATTTATAAAGAGTTGAAAACATTAGATTCCCGTTTGCACGGGCATGACCCTTTAGAATATTTATGGACATTATGCAAAGCTCTCCAATTACCGTAATTCCAGTCATGCGCTATTATGGCGTTCTATTCGCAGTCCAGGCGTTCTTGAACCATGGTAAACCATCCTCCTCGTAACCGCCCTTGAAATCCACCTTGAACGATTTACCGTCAGGCGCCATCTTGTATATTATCTTTCCTGCATCCATGGGAGGGTTGTAAGTAGGCCCATCGCTCCATTTGCCAACGAACGTGTTGCCCTTGATGTAGCCGCTCACCTTTCCGTTTTGCAGAGAATAGGTCCCACTGACTTGGCTGCCCTTTTGTGTGAGCACGATTGTGCCGGGATGCGTGTACCAGGTCCCACCCCAAATTCCGGGTCCGACCTTCGGCCCGGAAGGTTGAGCGGAAAATTCGCCAGCCGTCGGGGCAGCACCTCCGGCGCAGGCTTTATAGGTCTTGCCCTCCAGAACCACATAATCTGTTTTCCGAATGACCTCTATGGTTTCTCCCCATTTATCCACAAAGGTTAACAGGGAAGGGGACATTTTTTTCAGTACGGTTGTTTTTCCACCGCCCCAGTGGATGGTAATCTTGTCGTCACCGCAGTCATACCGGTATGCTTTGCTTTGCCACAAGAATTTATTGTCAGGCATGAACACACAGCTTACGCCGGGCCTTGTCCAGTTCCAGCTACCAAACAACTGGCAGCAGCTTGTGTCCAGAGAAGCCCCAGTGGAAGAACCGCTTGCAGCTACAGGCTGACCAATGCGTTGTCCCCAGACCCTGTTGCCGATCTGATTTTTCCCTTCTAACCGTGTGCCGTCTCCCGAAAGGGTCAGGGTATCGATCCATTGACCATTGTTCCAGATAATCTTAAAAATACCATCACGCAAACATTCCCACCGATTCCCATCACCCGGAACGAAGCCATTGGCTCCGAACTCGGCTTTAGACCCGTTAAACCATTGCCATTTTCCAATGATTCCGTCACAGCCTGATGCCTGGGTATGGGATGAAGTGGCACTACGGGGAGTGCCCGTTCCGACATAGGGACTCACTCCACCAGGCTGGGCTGTTGTAGCAGGAGACGAACCCGGCGTCGAGAACCGAAGGCTTGTCACGCTTTGATAGACAAGATCCCTGTATTTGTCTGCCTGCCTGTCGTCGAAAACACCGACAACCATGAACCCCGCCCCACTTCCAAACGTGTAAAGGATATGACATCTCAGAGGGGTAGATTTATCATACCCTGTGTACTCCCTCAATATGGCAGGATGGCCATCGGCTTGGATATTGGTGCTGGATATGCGGTTTTGAGTGTAAGCAACACCCCTGGCATGTAGACCGTACTCCATTTTGTCTGCTATGGCCTGGACGCCTATGTTCATTCCCCCTGCAGCATAGACCTCAATGAATGCACTGCCTCCCGGTGCCACAACTTGCTTTCTCATGTCGTTTCCAAGGCTGTTAGTCTTGTCCTGCCAGGCAGCAGGAGTTTGAACCCAGAAATCGTACTCCTGCGCCGCGGAAGGCTGGGGGCACAACAAGAGAAAGCTGGTAAGAAATAGAAGCGCGGCGATTAATAGAAGATATTTGAAAGCTCTGGTGCTAAATGTTTTCTGTCCCATTGGCTCCTCCAAAAAATAGTTAGTCCATGTTCACCAAGCAGCTACCTTCGTAGCAAAAGAAGGGCTGTTCACACCCTGCCTGCGTGGCATTGGCATCAGATGTTATTTTATAAGAAATTGTTTTCTGAAGGATTAAATATAGGGAAGTTGCGTTTGTATGTCAATTATTTTTTATCCGAAATTCCGGAAATTCCCCGGAACGTAATGTCCCCGGAACTTATGAACTTTAAAAGGGTTATGGGTCGCAGGACCCAAAACCCTTTTAATTGTTTGAATGCTGCGTTGATCTACTTCTCGCCTAAGGGCATGACTACTCTTCCGTAGTTCTCGTTAAGAACCTGTGCCATGGCGCAGTAGATGGCCGAGGCCCCGCAGAAGATCCCCTCGTAGCCGGTCAGAACAGCCCAGGATCCCGTCCAGCCGAACGCGTCGCGCGCGGCGAGCATCCAGAAGAGGATAGTCAGTGACAGAAAGACGACTTGGAGTCCCCGGTTCGACTTCCAGGTTCCGATCCACATGAAGAAGGTGAACAGACCCCACAGGAAGAGATACCAGGCCAGGAAGCCCATCTCGTTCGCGGGCATCCCGAACTTCCCGTTGAAGTAGATGAGGAATACGAGCGTCAGCCAGAAGAGCCCGTAGGATGTGAATGCGGTGGTGCCGAAGGTGTTGCCCTTCTTGAATTCCATGCACCCCGCGATTACCTGAGCGATTCCGCCGTAGAATAGACCCATTGCCATAATGACGGCGCTGATCTCAAACAGGCCGGCATTGTGAAGGTTCAAAAGAATCGTAGTCATCCCAAAGCCCATCAGACCGAGTGGTGCAGGGTTAGCAAGATTTTCAGACATAAAAAGCCTCCTCTATTAAAAATTTTGACCCACCTATAGTAAACTTTGATTTGTTAGTCAAACAAGGAATCGGAAAATGGCGATTTTTTCTGCTCTTGTGGCGGAATTATCCCCTGACTCTCATATCCCTACCCGTACCGATTTGGGGTTGAGAATCCGTGCCATCTCTGCCGGGTCCATCTCGGCGAGGAGACCCCGCTGCCCGGCGTTTATGAATATCCGCGGCAGATCCAGGATGCTCTCCTCTGCGTAGATCGGCATAGCCTTACGTAAGCCGAAGGGGGAGGTTCCTCCTACCATATATCCTGTGTGTCTCTTCGCCGCGGCGGGATCGCAGGGAGTAATAGATTTTGTTCCAATACTTCGGGCCAGGTTCTTTGTCGACACCTCCCTGTCTCCATGCATCAGGATGATAAGGGGTTTTTTGTGTTCGTCCTCCATGACGAGTGTCTTGACGGTCTCGTGCTCGTTGCAACCCAGCTCCCGAGTTGCCACCTCCGTGCCGCCCCGGTTTTCATACTTGTAAGGGCGCAGTATGAATGTAATACCGTTTTTTCTGAGGGCTCGGATTGCCGGGGTTGAGGGAATCTTTTCTTTTGCCATGGCTTTTCGTTTTCTGCCTCATCCGTCATGCAGACGACTGTATGTTTTATTCTAACAGTGTATTAATCGGGGTCACATCTTAAATATTAAATATCCAGTAGTTAGATCAAAGTACCTTTTTGAACTGATTGAAAAAATACACCCTGAAATGAAAAAGTCAAGGAATTTCCGCACGAAGTGAAAGTTCGGGTGAGAGCCCACTTTCCTTCTGCAATAGAGAATAATGCATCAGGCGCCGGAGTGTGCTAAGGGGGATTCGCTGTGCTATACTCAGGATTCAAATAACAGGTTAAAGGGAGAAGAGGATGAACATATCCGAGATGAGCTTTCCCCGTCAGTTGGAGGCGGACGGCTCTGCCGAAACCATTCGCGGGGAGTTGATGGCGCGTACCTCAAGGCTCTGGCCTGGAGGCGAAATTGATGTGCCGGTCATTACCCTGAGTGAACCGATGAAGGTGGCGCTGAAGCGGGCGAGGCTTCAGGGCCGGGTTCGCTTTGGTTTCGAACCGATTCTTCAAAAACTCGCCGGTGAAAAAAAGGGGATTACGAATGTTAGGGAGCAGACAAATGCCCCCTATGGAGACCGTATTTCGCGTCTGCTTTTATTTTCCAATGATGGCGCGGAGCGTTTCTATCGCCATATCGAACCGGTTCTGGAAGCGCATTCGCCCCGATTGCTCGGCTGCCTTCTGGATATTGACGGAGCCGCTCTGGGTGAGCTGTTTACGGGTAAAGGGGGCTCAATAAAGATCATCATGGCTGAGCATAAGGATATCGTCTCCGACGTCTTGCGCGCGCTTGTTTCCGGCCGGGAAGAAAATGGAAAATAGGGCGTTGTCTGTTTCCCCCCAAAGCCTATGCCGGTATTGTGTTCCCGGAATTAAACAAAAGATTGATGAATGATATCAAAGATTTCACTAATTCCTTTCGATTCTGGCAAGACGTCCCGGATCATCTCCAAGTAACGCCGTTCTTTGATATGATATAAGGTTGGCTTAAAGTTGATATCAAAGATCCATCCTATTTGAAGCAGTTTAAAATCGTTCAGGTTATTGACATGTTTAATATCAACAATTTTCTTGTTCATTAAATCCCGGTAAACTTCTTCTGAAAAACCCGATGTATCGGGCAAACCAAGTTCGATCGCACCGTTTCTTTCCCTGTTTTTTCTGTGATAATAATCGGTAACCACTTTCCAGATATCCAGTTTATCCGCATCACGCAGTAGTTTACTAAAGAACAGGCATGTTTCCGTCTCTTCCCGGGGGAGAGAAGCCCGGTTATGGTACTGTATGGATCGCAAGATCACATCTCTTGTTGCGGCATCGAATTGCTTGAGTACCCTGTGCTTCGCCAATATTTGTATACCCAATTCAGCATGATTTTCGGATTTTCCGTCCAAAAAAGTTTTATAGCGGGCATATTGTTCAAAGCGTCCAATATCATGCAATAGGGCAATTATTTCAGCCAAACGCAATTCATCCTCATTTAACCCGAGTTGCTCTCCCAGATTTATAATCTCTTCGCAGACTCGTCTGGTGTGATCTTTTTTTAAATCTATGTTTTGCTGTAATTCCAAATTTTTGTATTTAAATGTCTGCACATAGCTTGTGAACCACTTTTTCAGATTCGCCACACTTTTTTTGCTTAGTATTATTTTCACTTCACTTCCTTCAATATTTATAATTATTGCTTGGGCTTCAAGCCGGCAAGCCTGTTTAAGCTGTCCCCATAACAACTACAACCAAGGAGTAACAAAACGAGTAGATTTCGCAAGCTATCACAGACGCTATGGTATTGCCAATACCATAGCGTGTGGGCACCAAAATACAGGTTCAGAATTTTAAAAGAGGAAATCGAAGAAGAAGTAGCTGAAAGTATTAATCGGTGTCACATCTTAAACATTAAGCGTTCGATCTAAGGTACTTTGATCTAACTTCTGGATATTTAATATTTAAGATGTGACACCCTAAGCCAAAAACCTCCGACCGTAGGGAGGTCAGCGTGCTGGTGTGTAGCGTAGCGAAACACCAGTCAGGTGCAGAAAAATGTTCGATGTGGTTTATCTTATTTCAATAAATATCTCAGGATGTTGTTCAGCAATGCGTAAAAGAGATTTTGCCGGGCCTTGAGGCGTCCGCCTTCCTTGCTCCCAATCTTGTATAGTACGTGGGCTAACGCCCATTAAGCTGGCGAAAGCTGATTGTGATATTTTCAAACTTTTTCTAATAGTTTTTGCAGGAGATGGTTCATTCAAAGTACGTGCGACTAATTTTAATTCGCCTTTTTTGAAGCGTTTTATCTCTTTTATTCCTTCTAATATTTCTTGACCGATATTTCGATCACTCATTTTCAATTTCCTCCGCAATCTTTTTTAGAATATGACCGGGAATCGTTGTTTTTTCACTCTTGGAATATAGAGTAAGCAACCAAATTTCCTTATCCGATTTTTTCCAATAATACATAACCCTTATCCCGCCCCTTTTTCCTTTTCCTTCCGGTGCCCATCTAACCTTCCGAATGCCACCACTTCCACGAACGAGATCCCCGGCATCAGGGCAAACAAGTAGATACCATTGAAGTGCCCGATATTCATCATCAGTTAAATATTTCGGTAACAATTTTGTAAATATCGTTGTTTCAATAAATATCATATGGGAAATTATACGGCATTGCCGTATTCCTGTCAACGGTTATCTATGTATCATCGAACGTCAAAGCTCAGCGGCGGCGGTTAGCCGTCCGCGGGAGCGGCTTGTTCGCCATTTGCTTTGAATCCTTCATGAAACAAGACATTGCCTTGCGGAATATTTCCGTCAAATGAAAGAGCGAAGAACACTTCCTGGGGAACGCCTTCATGGACTAATCCTTCAACATTGTTAAACCCAAATTGTCGATAGTATTGTGGATGCCCGACCAGGCAACAACCTTTCGCCTTGAGGTTTTTCAAGCGTGACAATCCTTCTTGTATAAGTGCCTTTCCAATGCCCTTGCGCTGAAAGTCTGGATGTACTGAAACCGGACCGAGTCCATACCAATCTTTGCTGCCGTCCGACATGGTTACGGGAGAGAATGCGATATGTCCCACAACAATGCCATCTGCCTCCGCGACCAATGATACGGTTAAGGCTTTCGCTGATCGTAGTGCTTCAATGATGAACTGCTCAGTGTGATTACTAATATCCATTGTTTTAAATGCTGCGATAGTCACCTCGGAGATGACCTCAAAATCAGTGCTTTTTTCGTCTCTAATCATAACCTTTTGTATCCTTGTGGTAATTTCCTTATTTTCGTGTGATGTAGCTATCGTCACAAATCACCGGCTGCCGTAGGCGGTCAGGTGAAGTGGTTGGTGAAAGTTCTGATATTATTAGACACTCAAAAATATGAGGCCAGAAAATTATTTGCAAGAATTAAGTGTTGTGTCCCCCGAATTTCCCGAATTTCCCTTGCGTCATAACCAAGCTTACCGGAAACTGTAATGGCAATTCCCCTCGGCGCAGTCTCAGGTCGGGCAGGTTCAAAATGCAAAAAGCCTTTGTAATACCTCAATAACCTCTAATTGTGTATTTGGATCGATTGTACCCAATCTTTTGATAAGTCGCGACTTATCTATTGTTCGTATCTGATCTATAACTATTTGGCCTTTTTTCTTTTTGAATGTGCAAGAGATTCTGGTGGGATATTCTTTTCCGGCGGAAGTCATTGGTGCGACGATAACAGTGCGGATGTGTCGATTCATTTCATCGGGTGAAATAATTAAACAAGGTCTGATTTTTTTGATTTCAGAACCAGCGGTAGAATCGAGATTAATCAAATAAACATCGAAGCGATTGACTACCATTGCCATTCTTTTTCATCCCATGAATGATATACATTTTCGTCCCCGATAATAAGTATATCATCACCTTTTTCAGACATGGACTTGAATGCACCATCCCAACCCGCCCGAGGATTAGCGAAAGGACGAATGATGATTTGGTTTTTTTCCACTTCGAGCTCAACATCGTTCATAATCCCGGTCTGTTCCAAGAGCGGTTTCGGGATACGTATCCCCTGGGAATTTCCAATTTTAACAACACGTGCTCTCATGGGTTATCTCCTCGGCTTAGTGCATACAATGTAATTACATTCACTCGAGAAATCAAGAGTATTGTATATTCGGTTTTCTTTTTTTAAGCATACCGTTGAACATCTGCGGCGCGCCCGGATGGAGAGGGAAGTATTAATCGGGGTCACATCTTAAATATTAAATATCCAGCAGTTAGATCAAAGTACCTTAGATCGAACACTTAATATTTAAGCTGTGACCCCCAAGCCTAAAACCTCCAAAAAGAAGTGGAATACACTCTGGGACGAGA
>Ga0222626_1000411_pt1 | contig 25730 bp, 23 predicted proteins | sample AntAcemetageno91_FD_179862 | JGI IMG/M metagenome (GOLD analysis project Ga0222626, IMG submission 179862) | Saline water microbial communities from Ace Lake, Antarctica - #91 | ecosystem: Environmental > Aquatic > Non-marine Saline and Alkaline > Saline | place: Antarctica: Ace Lake | collected...
CTTCAATATGAATAAAGCTGAAGATCTTACCGAGATCCGCTTCCAATGATTCCGAAAGCTTTATCAGAGTATTAAGAGTCGGGTTTTCATTCCCTCTCTCGATACTGCTAAGATATTTCGGGTTAATTTCCGTTTTTTCGGATAATTGTTCCTGGGTGAGTCCCTTCTTGTTCCTGATTTCCTTTATACGTGCCCCGATCATCTGTTTTTTGTTCACCGGCTTTCCCCCCCCTGTCATTTTTAGATTTCTCTAATTGTGGCAGAGAGCAGACCAGTTAAAAACAATCCCACACACAGAAAATAATTGACATATTCCTGGCATTGGACTTAGGATTCAATTTGTCAGGTGGAATTCGGGGTGTATTTGATGCGCGAGGGATGGAATATCTCCTTGTACGTACTATGGAGATCTTTTGACGGCGTTTAAGAAACAGTACAGGCACGAATCGGCCTCATGCCTATTATGCAAAGTTATATGGTAATTATGCAAAGTTATATAGGTATTATGCCGAATTATATTAATAAATATGTGTATACAGGTACAAGCTACGTATCCGTCATAATCCACCTCCTATAGGAACACGCAACCAAAACATAGAAAGCCAAATATGGAAGTGGCCATCCGGGGTTCTCATCCCCCCATCACCCCGGGTCTTTGTTTGCCTGGCTCACCCATAACGAAAACTTATGAATTGTGTAGTCAGTGGCTATTTAGATCATGTCTATTCATATCATGTAAGGAGGCTACAGAATGAAACGCATCATGTTGGTCGGGATCACGTTGATTATTATTCTGTTTACGCCCATGGCAAACGGAAAAAAGTTGCACTATGAAAGGTGGTATCAGGAGCGATGGTGTGCGGCGAATGGCGGACAGACCGAAGTGGTATTTCCGGACAGAACCCGTTGTGATTGTGTTACCGGCAGTCATGCCATTGAATTTGACTTTGGAAAGAAATGGGCGGAATCAATCGGCCAGGCGCTTTACTATTCGATCCAGACAGGGAAAAGGGCAGGGGTTGTGTTGATATTGGAAAAGGATAGCGACTATAAATATTGGATCCGATTAAACACCATTATTGAACATTTCAAGTTGCCTATTGACACATGGAAAACGGCGCCACCGGGCGGTCTTGATTGACAGGGGGCAAACTCGATGATAATCTGCTGAGGTTTAAATTTTATGTCGTGATGATCTGTCGGGTATCTGTAACGCGAAGGAAACTTTATATGAAAGCCTCGGATGAATGAAAATCATCGACAACATCAATTCCTTGCTGGGCGATGATCTGAAGGCCTCCATCCACCCCAAAGCCAGGCTCAAAATCGCGGCATCGTGCTTTTCTATTTATGCGTACGAGGCCCTGAAGTCTGAAGTCTCGAAGATTGAGTCATTGGAATTCATCTTCACGGCGCCGACTTTTGTTCCCAACCAAGTCACCGATAAGCTTAGAAAAGAACGTCGAGAGTTTTTCATCCCCAAGGCCGACCGTGAACGAAGCCTCTACGGCTCCGAGTTTGAAATCCAGCTTCGCAACAAACTCACCCAGCGAGCCATCGCACGCGAATGCGCTGATTGGATGCGGCGGAAGGCCAAATTCCGTTCCAACAAGACCAAATCCCCCATGCAGCAGTTCGCCTGTATCCACGGACCGGAGCAAGACATTGCCTATATGCCCCTGCATGGCTTCACCGCCGTGGATCTGGGATATCAACAAGGAGACGCCGTTTCCAATATCGTTAACCGGGTTGATGAGACGGCCTTTACTTCGACATATCTTCAGCTTTTTGACCAAATCTGGAGCGACCCTGAAAAAATCGAGGATGTGACCGCAACCATTTGCGATCATATCGCGTCTGTTTATCAGGAAAATTCGCCCGAGCGCATTTACTTTCTGATGCTTTACAACATCTTTAAAGATTTCCTCGACGATATCGATGAAGACGTTTTGCCCAATGATCTCACGGGCTACCAGGATACACGGGTCTGGAACAAGCTTTTCAATTTCCAACATGATGCCGCCATAGGGATCATCAACAAGCTGGAAACTTACAACGGCTGTATTTTAGCTGACAGTGTGGGGCTTGGAAAGACCTTCACGGCCCTGGCCGTTGTCAAATACTATGAGTTGCGAAACCGATCGGTGTTGGTGCTGTGCCCCAAGAAGCTCGCGGACAACTGGCTAAACTACAACAGCAATCTTACGACCAATATCTTCTCCAGGGATCGCTTCAATTATGACGTCCTGTGCCATACAGACCTTTCCCGCACCTCGGGCGAGTCCTTTGGCATTCCCCTGAACCGCGTCAACTGGGGAAACTATGATCTGGTCGTCATCGATGAATCGCACAATTTCCGAAACAACTACGCGGTTAAAAACCGAGAAACCCGCTATCAAAAACTGATGAATCAGGTGGTTCGCCAGGGCGTTAAAACCAAGGTGCTCATGCTCTCCGCCACCCCGGTCAACAATCGGTTTAATGATCTGCGCAACCAACTCGCTCTGGCTTACGAAGGCGACTCCGAAAATCTCAGCAAAAAGCTGCGCACGGGGAGAACCGTAGAGGAAATCTTCCGCAGTGCCCAAACGGTATTCAACCAGTGGTCAAGATTGGACCAAAAGGATCGCACGGCACGGGCCATTCTTAACTCCCTTGATTTTGACTTCTTTGAACTGCTGGATAGCGTCACCATTGCCCGTTCGCGTAAACACATCCAGACCTTTTACGACACCAGTGACATAGGACCATTTCCTGAGCGCCGAAAACCCCTGTCCTTCCATTCTCCGCTTACCGAACGTACCGATGTCATGAATTTCAACGAGATTTTTGCACAGCTCTCGCTGCTCAATCTCGCCGTCTATGCCCCCATCAGCTACATCCTGCCCAGTCGGCTCAAAAAGTATGAAGATTTGTACGATACGCAAGTGGAAGGCGGCAAGGGCAGACTGCGTCAAGCAGATCGCGAGAAAAGCCTGCAAGCACTGATGACGACCAATCTGCTCAAGCGCCTTGAAAGCTCGGTAGAGGCGTTTCGTCTCACCCTTAAAAGCCTGCATGACAACCACACCCGCACCTTGAGCAAGATCAACTCATTCAAGGTTGCGGGCAGCGCAGGGAGTGTTTCCGACTGGACCGATAACCTGGAAACGCTCGAAGCCGAGGAAGATGATATTTTTACCGGGAACGGGGGGTTGGGCCGGGATGAGATCGGCGGCAAGGTCAAGATCAATCTTGCCGACATGGATCTACCCTCATGGGAATATGACCTGAACGGCGATCTGGAAGTTATTGATACCTTGCTGGATTCCATGGCAAAAGTCACACCCGAGGACGATGCCAAGCTGCAACACCTCAAGACCCTTATTCTGAACAAGATTGAAAATCCCATCAATGACGGCAATCATAAGGTCTTGCTCTTCACGGCCTTTGCCGACACGGCCAATTATCTGTATAACAACCTGGCTGAACATATCCTGGCAACAAAGGGCCTGCACACCGGAAAAGTCACCGGCGGGGATGCGCCCCAGTCTACATTAAATGGGGCAACGCACAAGAAGCGCTATGACTTCCAGTCATTACTGACGCTTTTCTCGCCCCGCGCCAAGGAAAAGGCGCTGGTGATGCCGGATGAACCGGCCGAGCTGGATTTGCTTATCGGCACCGATTGCATTTCAGAAGGTCAGAACCTTCAGGACTGTGATTACCTGGTCAACTACGATATTCACTGGAACCCGGTCCGCATTATCCAGCGATTCGGTCGGATTGACCGCATTGGGTCCATCAACAAGACCATCCAGTTGGTAAATTATTGGCCTGATATTTCCCTGGACGAATACATCAACCTCAAGGAACGGGTTGAAAACCGGATGATGATTGCCGATGTGTCGGCCACCGGCGATGACAATGTCCTCACGGCCAAAAGCAATGAGCTCGCGTACCGGAAAGAGCAGCTCCGGCGGCTGCAGGACGAGGTGATCGAACTTGAAGACCTGAAGACCGGCGTGTCCATTACGGATCTTGGCCTGAACGATTTCCGGATGGACCTGCTGAACTATGTGAAGACCCATGGCGACCTCGCCAACGTTCCCAATGGCATGCATGCGGTTGTCCCTGCCAAGCCGGAACTGGGCTTACACCCGGGCGTGATATTTGCGCTGCGCAACCTCAACCATGACGTGAACATCAATCAGCAGAATAGATTGCATCCTTACTACCTGATCTATATGGCGGACGATGGGCAGGTCATTGCCGACCAGACCGAGGTCAAATTATTGCTTGACCTGGTGCGGTCAAGTTGCAAGGGGCAGGCGGAACCCATTCAAACGGTATGTCGATTGTTCAATCAGCAAACCGACGAAGGACGCGACATGAAAGCCTGCTCCAACCTGCTCAGCGCCGCTATCCGATCGATGATCGACGTCAAGGAGGAAAAGGATCTCGACAGCCTGTTCTCCGGCGGCAAGACTACGGCGCTGGTGAACACCATCGCCGGGCTGGACGACTTTGAACTCGTAGCCTTTCTCGTGGTGCAGGAGGAAGGATGACAGCGGTGCTCTTCGACTACCCAAAGGGCACCGGCTTCGGACGCGTGCTGCCTAAGAAAAAAATCTATGAGCACTCAGGCCCGAGCGCTGCCGTTAAAGGGCTGTTTGTCCGCCAGGTTGAGCAGATCGTGTGGCAGTACAAGCTGGCCCCGGAGACGGTTAATTTGAAACCAGCACGGGCAGTGCCTGAAATTCAGATTTTCCGCATTGCCCTTAAAACGGGTGAACTTAAACACGACGTGCTGCAGTGCATTGACCGGGCGATCCCTTTTCCGATCCTCTTCGAGCTGCGGTACGAGGAAAAAATCAAAGCCATAGCGGCCTTCAAACGCCCTAGCGATGCGGACCGCTCAAAATGGGTGGTGAGCGACTACTTTGAAAGCACCTGGCTGCCGACCGATGCGCCACGAACCCCCTTGCCGGTGGCGCTCGACCTTGAAGTTTTGTATGCGCACATGCTGACAGCTTTGATGCCTTTTCCGGTCCGGCCTGGAGAAGGGTTGCAGGCCCGCGTGGAAAGGATGGAGCAGACCCGCTCCAAACAGCGGGAGTTGGGAAAATGCGAAGCCCGTCTGCGCAAGGAAAAACAATTCAACCGTAAAGTGGCGATCAATGCTGAGCTGCGCGACCTAAAACAGGAACTTGCTGAGCTAACAAGGTTGAAAGCGGAAGGATAAAAGCCCAAATTTTTATCCATTGGCCCTCATCCTTCACCCTTTAAGGAGACCCAGATGGAAAAGATGAAATTGCACTCGCCGAACCTGGTCCAGGAAAACATCACTCGCATCCGCGAGCTGTTTCCCGGGTGCGTAACTGAGGCCCATGATGAACACGGGAAGCGCAAGGTATCGGTGGACTTCGACCAACTGCGGCAGGAACTGTCGGAATCGATTATAGAAGGTCCACAGGAGCGGTATCACCTCAACTGGCCCGGCAAGCGGGAATCCTTGCTCACCGCCAATGCCCCCATCGCCAAAACGCTTCGGCCTTGTCGGGAAGAGAGTGTGGACTTTGATACCACCAAGAACCTGTTTATAGAAGGGGACAACCTGGACGCGCTGAAGTTGCTACAGGAGACCTACCTTGGCAAGGTTAAAATGATTTATATCGATCCTCCTTACAATACGGGAAATGACTTTATTTATGAAGATGATTTTGCTGAAAATGCAGAAGAGTTTTTGAAGCGATCTAATCAGAAGGATGAGGAAGGAAATCGTCTCGTGGCGAACACAGAGTCAAATGGAAGATTCCATTCTGATTGGCTCTCCATGATCTATTCACGGCTAAAGCTTGCAAGAAATCTTTTATGTGATGAAGGGGTTATCTTCATCTCAATTGGTGATGACGAAGTCTCTAATTTAATTAAGGTATGTGATGACATTTTCGGGGCGAAAAACTCTGCCGGTATTTTCGTTTGGGAAAAGAAGAAAAAGCCTTCATTCCTAAGAAAGACAATGGGCAGCGTCACAGAGTACATCGTCTGTTATGCAAAAAACTATGAGTGCGTTGGACCATTCATAGCAGGGGTAGGAGAAGAAGGGAAAAAATATCCATTTAACAATGCTGGTAATACCTATTCTAGGCTAATCTTTCCTCCGGGCTCAGTCATATTTTCATGTAGCGATCAGACGATAGAATTACAGGACATGTCGGAGGGTAATATTAGGACAGTTTTAATTGAAGATGTTGTTATTGAAAACGGGAAAAACAAAAATCCACTAATCCTTGATGGAGAATGGAGGTATTCACAGGGGTCATTAGATACATTTATTGCCGATGGCGACGAAATACGAATAAGCAGAGTTCCATTTCGCCCAAACTATATCAATCGCAATGAGCGTATAAAAAAGACAGCGAATCTTCTTTCTCACCGGATAAATTCTATACCAACTAACGAGGATGCCACTGAGGAACTCAGGGATCTATTCGGCACGGATGTTATGGACTATCCAAAACCAACAGGCCTTCTGAAGTTCTTCGTTAAGGCAGTTACGAGTGATGATCAATTGGTCGTTGATTTTTTCGCCGGTTCAGCAACTTTGGCTGACGCAATTATTCAAGCCAATAGCGAGGACGCAACGAGTCGCAGATTTATAATGATTCAGATTCCAGAAGCATGCGATGAAAAATCAGAAGCACTCAAGTCTGGATTTAAGACCATAGCTGATGTCAGCAAGGAACGTATTCGTCGAGCGGGAACTAAAATTAAAGAGAATAACGTAATAAAGGCCCCTAATCTCGATATTGGTTTCCGCGTGCTGAAGGTCGACTCGTCCAACATGGCGGAGGTGTATTACGCCCCCGACGCCATCGATCAGGGCCAGCTTAAGATTTTCACCGACAACACCAAACCCGACCGCAAGCCGGAAGATCTGCTCTTCCAGGTGCTGCTGGACTGGGGCGTTGACCTGTCGCTACCCATCCGCAAGGAAACCATCCAGAGTATGACCGTTTTCTTTGTTGATGAAAACGCGCTGGTAGCGTGCTTTGATACCGGCGTGAACGAAGGACTGGTTAAACAACTGGCCGGGCTTGAGCCTTTGCGGATGGTGTTCCGCGATAACGGTTTCGTATCCGATGCCGTCAAAATTAACGTCGAACAAATTTTCAAGCAGATGTCTCCGCGCACTGAAGTGAAATCAATTTAAGGAGGGCTTGGCATGAAACTGAAATTCAAGATCCAGCCCTTTCAGACCAGCGCCGTCGAGTCCGTTCTTGACTGCTTTGCAGGGCAGGTCAATTCCTCCGGCATTGCCTATCGGATTGATCCTGGAATATTGAAAGATAAGTTCGGACAACAGCAATCAACGCTTTTGGAATACCAGGGCTTCAAAAACGCAGATGTACAGCTAACTGATGTTCAGGTGATTGAAAATATCCATGCCGTACAGCGGCGGCAAAATCTGCCGTTGTCCGACAAGCTGGTGGTGAGCGCCGGATGCAAAATCAACCTCGATGTGGAGATGGAAACCGGCACGGGCAAGACCTATTGCTACATCAAAAGCATCTTCGAGATGAGCAAGCGGTACGGCTGGAGCAAATTCATCGTTGTAGTGCCCAGCATCGCCATCCGGGAAGGGGTGTACAAATCGCTTGAAATCACCGCCGACCACTTCACCGAGAGCTACGGCAAAAAAGTCCGCTTTTTTATCTATAACTCCAAACAGTTGCACCACCTAGAGAGCTTTTCATCCGATGCGGGCATCAACGTCATGGTCATCAATATCCAGGCGTTTAATGCCACAGGCAAGGACAACCGGCGGATTTATGATGAATTGGACGACTTCCAATCACGCAAGCCCATCGATGTCATCAGCAGCAACCGTCCCATTGTGATCTTGGATGAGCCGCAGAAAATGGAGGGGAAGAAAACGCTGGAGGCGCTATCCAAATTCAAACCGTTGATGATTCTGCGTTACTCGGCCACGCACCGCACCATCCACAACAAGATTCACCGCCTTGATGCGCTGGACGCCTACAACCAAAAACTGGTGAAGAAAATCGCGGTTCGCGGCATCGCCGTGAAAGGCCTGGCAGGGACCAATGCCTATCTTTATCTGGAGGCCATCGAGATTTCCAAAAGGGCGCCGGTGGCTCGTATTGAGCTGGAAGTTCGTCAGGGCAATGGCATCAAACGCATTGTAAAACGGCTCGAAAAAGGCAAAGACCTCTTTGTCCTGTCAAATGAACTCGACCAGTATCGCGGCTTTGTCATCGCCCAGATTGACGCCAATAAAGACACCGTTGAATTCACCAATGGGCATATCCTCACGGCCGGTGACGCCACCGGTGATGTGACTGAATTGACCATGCGGAGAATCCAAATTCGCGAAGCCATCAGAGCCCATTTGGAGAAAGAAAAACGGCTCTTTTCGCAGGGAATCAAAGTCCTCTCGCTCTTCTTCATCGATCAAGTGGTCAAGTACCGGGATTACAGCCAGCCTGATGAAAAAGGCGAGTATGCCCGACTTTTCGAGGAGGAGTACGAGCAGCTCAAGAAAGAACACCTGAGTGAACTGCCCTTGGACAATCATGAATACCGCAAGTATCTATCCGAGATCCAGGTCGACCACACGCACAACGGATATTTCTCGATTGATAAGAGAAGCAAGAAACTCACCGATCCAAGTTTTAAGACACGTGGGGAAGAAGCCGGGCTGTCAGATGATGTCGATGCTTACGATTTGATTCTTAGAGACAAAAAATCATTATTGCTGTTTCCATCTGCTACTGATGACGAAAAAGGACGACGTAAAAAAGAGGTTCGTTTTATCTTCTCGCATTCGGCGCTGCGGGAGGGCTGGGACAACACCAATGTTTTTGTTCTGTGCATGCTCAAGCATAGCGACAATACGATTTCGCGCCGTCAGGAAGTGGGCCGGGGAATGAGATTGTCCGTCAATCAGCACGGTGACCGCATGGACCATGCAGCAACCGTTCATGACATTAACATCCTGACGGTAGTGGCCAGCGAAAGTTATAAAGATTTCGTGGCCAATCTTCAGGGTGAAATCATTGACACCCTCTCGGCGCGTCCGCGAAAGGCCGACGAAGCCTATTTTACTGGGAAAATTATTACGACCGAAAGTGGGCAATTGGAAATCACGCCGGTTATGGCTAAACAAATATATAGGTACTTGCTGAAGAATGATTACACGGACGATGTAGATCAGGTTTCCGAAGTCTACCACGCCGCAAAGGCCGACGGTAGCCTGGCGGCATTGCCCCCTGAACTCGCGCCCCATGCCGAGCAGATTTTCGGATTGATCGACAGCGTATTCAGCGAATCCCAGTTGCCCGGGGTGGATGACGACCGTAAACCCAAAACAAATCCGCTGAACGCCAATTTCGAGAAAAAGGCGTTTAAGGAACTCTGGAACCGAATAAACCGGAAAGCGGTTTATCGCGTTGAGTTTGATTCAAGTGAACTCATCCGTAAAAGCATCCGCACACTGGACAAAGAGCTGAAAGTGACCCCTTTACAGTACACTATCCAAAAAGGCGAGCAGGTGGATCAGGCCACTTATGATCAACTGAAAGCCAGACAAGGGTTCGAAGTTCGGGAAACAGAAACACAATATAGCTCATCTGTTCACTCGATGGTCAAGTACGATCTTCTGGGCAAGCTGGCAGAGAACACGCAGCTGACCCGGAAAAGCATCGCCGAAATGATGTGCGGCATTCAACCGGCAATATTCAAAAAGTACAAACAAAACCCGGAACATTTTTTAGCTGAGGCGACCCGGCTGATCAACGAGCAAAAGGCAACCATTATCATCGAACATCTGACTTATGATGAGATTGCAGAACACCACGATATTGACATTTTCACCGCCGGGCAAAGCAAGCAGGACTTCACCAAAGCCACCAAAAAGCTCAGGAACCACATATACGATTATGTGATTACCGACTCCAAGGTCGAAAGAGATTTCGTCAAGGAATTGGATACCAGTTCCGAGGTGGTGGTTTATGCAAAACTCCCTCGTGGTTTCCTGATACCTACGCCTGTAGGAGACTACAACCCTGATTGGGCAATTTCCTTCAAGGAAGGTGGGGTCAAGCACATCTATTTCGTCGCAGAGACCAAGGGCTCAATGTCCAGCATGGAGCTACGGGCTATTGAGCATACGAAAATCGAATGTGCACGAAAATTCTTCGATGAAATCAACCGCAGAATCGACCCGGAACACGTGAAGTACGACGTGGTAACCAGCTACGGGAAGTTGATGGAGATTGTCGGGATGGGGGGAGTATCTTGGCATAAAGGATATTCTTAAATCATTTATTTGCCGTCCGGTGGGGGGTCGCTACCCGTCTTGTTTAGATGGCTTATGCTTCAAACCGAATTGTCGGGGCATTTTCCGTTAGCATGTCTGACCTGCTTTCCTGCTGGCTCGCATAGCAAAACCATAGCATTAGAGGCAGCCGTCTGGAACTTCGGTTTGTCGCATTCCTGGAAGATTGCGACGATGTGGTTTCCTACGCCAAGAACTACTTGGCCGTGCATTTCAAGTTAGACTACGTCAACGCGGACGGCGACATCTCTAACTACTATCCGGACTTTTTTGTCAAGCTGTCAAATGAGAGAATTGTCATTGTCGAGACGAAGGGGCAGGAAGATTTGGATGTGCCGCTCAAGATCGAACGGTTGGGGCAGTGGTGCGAAGACATCAATCGGATACAATCGGATGTGATATATGACTTTGTTTATGTGGACGAAGAGAGCTTTGAGAAATTCAAACCAACTTCATTCAAGCATTTGATGGATGGTTTCAGGGAATATAAAGGGAAAATATAACGGGGCCCCACGGGGGTGCTGTTGTGGTGGGCCACCGGCAAGGTTAAGCATCGGCGAGGTTAAAGCGTGGAGGGTATAAGGTGTAAGATAAAAAAATAGCATAACTCTTACAGTTAATGAGCGCCCTGAATTCCCACCGTCTGCTTAGACCTTTCGTTAGATTTCACTATAGATATGGTAAGCCTTGGCACAACACTGTTAATGGGATTACGCTTTGAGGCTTTGCTTTGAAATCTTTCGGATAATCATTTATCAATTTCTCTAACTTCTTAGCATATTTCGTATTTTTAACAAGAACTGCAATCGGATCTTTTGGCACTATAAAATCACCCTTGCAGCGCCACTCTCTTTCATGCATCCAGCTTATCCAGGTTCCCTCTCTTACTTCTAACTTTACGACCCTCCATCGTTCATCAACCGGGATCCTTAACTTGCTGAGTTCATAATCGGAAAGATAAAGAACTGGCCGACTTGCCTTTCGATAAGCTAATTTCTTAGTTATGATTATCCCAAATGGTTCATACCTTGGATTCTTTGGATCAGAGTCATACTCATTTAAAATATATTTTAGTGATGGTAAAGGAACGTCCATAAAGCATGTTGCTTTGTTTGGGCCTTTTATAAATCCCTTGTTTGTATCACTTCCCCAAATTTTTCCTACTTTTAAAATGCTGACTAGGTTATCAAAAGCACTATATTCATCTTCTTTTCTTGTATTTTTTGTTAAATGGGTAAGATAGGGAGACAGGTCAGGTCGTATATCAAAGGGAAGATCTTCAAAGTCTGGCATTTAAAACTCTCTCAAAAATTTGTTCTGAAATCTAACATTTAGCATACACCTTCTGAAATTTACTATCATAAACAACCGTTTCAGCAACCACCCTGTCTTACCAGGTACCCCTTGAGCGCCCTCCTACTCTCATACTCATACTGAACCTGCTTCAATTTAGCCACAAATTCCTCGTTCGTAATTATCCCTTTTTCTATGAGCGGTTGAGTAACCGCATCCAAAGGCATTGTTTCAGGGAAAATACGAGCGGCCTATTTGCCACTTCAGGTGCTTGGATATAGACGGTCATCTGTTCGAAGGTGGGTTTCATCTTTTTAAGTGCCATTAGCGCTGAGAAGTCCCTATCGGCCCTGTAATAATCCCAAAGGACAAAAGTGCCTGCGCTGGTGAATAGGATCGCCAAAATGAGAATCCGGAGTAAGGCCTTTTGCCACACTTTTGCCATCAGGCTTTTTTGTTCGCATCCTTCTTGTCTGCCGAAACGTCAAACGACATCGAATAGCGGGCAGCGCTTTCCCGAACCTCTAAAGTCTCCTGTGTAAATCGCCTGTCAGCCAAATATTGAATAACAGCTTCTTCAAGCAGCGACTGAATTGGCTTCCCTTCAGCAGCAGATATCAGCTTAAGGCTTTTATATAGGTCCTGCCTCATCTTAGATGCGAATGGTTGGTATTCATCTGACATTTCGAAACATGCTCCCCTCTCAGAACTTTCTTGAAGGACTACCAGATAAAAAGGGGGTTTTCAAGGAATATCTGTTGACAAATTAAATAGAAAACAATATTAATAGAAATATAGATCCGTTAAACAACCCCAACCCACAGGCCAATGACAACTGAATCAGCAAAAAAACAACGCTTGAAGGCACCCGTAGCCGCGAGGTTATGGGCGGTCCCTGTGGGCCGGGGGAATCCTTCAGGCGTTTTTTTTGTGCCCAAAAGGAGGTGCTATTAGGGGAATCGTCAAAGAGGAAGGCCTGATTGCGGTGATCCGGATGAAACCAAACCGCTAACCAGAGGCAACTTTGATGAAGGCGGTATTGCAGATTGCGGTCAATACGACGAGAGGATCCTATAAACCCGCGGGACGTGTGCTGTATATGCCCTGTGGTCTGCTAAGGAGTGTACTGGGGACGCTCAGGATCGACGTTAAGGGGCAAAGGCATAGGTAGGTATGGGTTACAGGTTTTCTTACAGTACGAGCCACGTATGTGGATGGCGGATGCGCTTTGCTTGACTCTTTCGGTGGAGCCGCAGATATTTATTGCCTGATATGGCTTGCAGTTTGGAGCAACGTGTAGAATTCACTTTATGGACAATTTTTTTTAGACAGGGGATGTCCTGGAAAAAGGAGATCCGGGAACCGCGCCCGGTTTCCTGGACAGTGGACAAAAGGAAAAAAGGGGGGGTAGATGATATGGCAATTTTAGCAGAATGCCCCATTTGCAGAACAAGGCAGTCAGTGAAAAAGAAAGCCTGTAAATGTGGGGAGGACCTGGACAAGGCCAAGGGCTCAAAGCGGGTTGCTTACTGGATCAGCTATCGACTTCCCAGCGGGAAGCAGAAACAGGAATCCGTGGGGGATTCGATTGAAGAAGCGCGGGCGGCTGATGGAAAAAAGAAAAGCCAGAAGAAAGAGGGGCGGCTGTTCGATATCAAACCCGATGCCAAGATGACGTTCAAGGAATTGTCCGAATGGTATCTTGGATTGGAGAAGGTGAAGGGCCTTGCATCTTTCAAAACGGTTTCGGGTTATGTGAATAAGTTCAACAGGGAATACGGCAAAACCACTATTTCGAGGGTGAAGCTGGTAGACCTGGAGAATTTACAGGAGAAACGAAAGAAGCAGGGACTGAAGCCCAAGACCATTGACGATGAAATCAACTATGTCAAGAGTATGGTAATCAAGGCATTCTATAACGACATTGTGGGCGGGGACGTTCTGAAAGCGTTTCAAAGAGTAAAACGTATGCTTAAAAGAAACTCAAACGCCAGGGACAGGGTATTGACCAAGGAGGAATACGAAAGGCTTCTCTCTTATTCCCCGAAACATCTAAGAGACATTCTTCTAATGGCTTTCTGGACAGGTATGAGAAAGGGAGAAATCAAAGTCTTAACCTGGGACAAGGTGGACATGAAAGACAGGGTAATCCGTTTAGAGGCGGAGGACACGAAGGAAGGGAAGGCAAAGACGATTCCTATCGGAAAAGAGGCATTTTCGATGCTGAAGGCTATCCCTGTTCACTTACACGACAGCCACGTTTTTATGTACTTCGGGAAGCCTATCAAGAGGAATTTTTCAACGGCTTTAAAGACAGCTTGTAAAGAGGCCGGTATCTTGTGGGGCCGCGATGTTAAGGGCGGGTTCATCTTCCACGATATTAGACATACGTTTGTCACAAACATGAGAAAGGCAGGCGTTTCAAAATCCGTTAGGATGTCAATAACCGGGCATGCCCCTAAAGACATGGACGATCGGTATAACAGAGTTGACATTCAGGACCAGCACGAAGCCATGAAAAAGCTGGAGGTGTTTTTCCTAAATGTTACCCAAAACGTTAAACATGAAGCATCAGGAAGGGGTTAACTTATTGTTTTTATTAAGAATGGGTGGCGGAAGTGCATGGGAATCGAACCCACCTGCCGAGGTTTTAGCCCGGCACACCGGATTTGAAGTCCGGGAGCCCCACCAGTGAGCTTTCCACTTCCGAGCGGTCACTGTTTAGCAGGTATTTTATTCATACCGGCTGCTTTGTCAATACCCAATTATTATATTCAATATCCTGCGAATAGGTTCTGCTGCCCCCCACAGGAGTTGATCCCCTACAGTAAAAGCGGCTAAATATTCAGGTCCCAGCAACATCTTTCGGAGCCTGCCCACCGGGATGGTCAGGGTTCCGTTTACTGCGGCAGGGGTCAGGTATTTCAGTGTGGACTCCTTATCATTCTTGACAAGGTCCACCCACTGATTCCCCTTACCGATTATTTCCGTTAATTCATCAAGCGGGACAGCACTGTTTAATTTAATGGTAAGCCCCTGACTGTGGCAGCGCATGGCGCCCACACGCACACAGATACCGTCTATGGGGATCGGAGGTTCTGTCCGGAGGATCTTATTCGTTTCCACAGAACCTTTCCATTCCTCCCTGGTCTGGCCTGATTCCATTGGAGAATCGATCCACGGAAGGAGACTTCCGGCAAGGGGCGCCAAAAAGTTGTCAGTGGGAAAACCGCTGTTTCTCATCTCCCCTGTAACCGCCTCGTCCATGGCAATGGCCGAAGACGCGGGATCATCCAACAGGCTCTTTGAGACACTTCCAAGAACGTACATCTGGGCAATCAATTCTTTCATGTTCTTGGCCCCCGCACCCGAGGCGGCCTGGTATGTCATGGCAGATATCCATTCAACATGGCCGGACGCAAACAGACCCGAAAGGGCCATGAGCATCAAACTGACCGTGCAATTACCACCCACATAGGTCTTGATTCCTGATGACAATCCTTTGTCGATGACTGATCTGTTTACAGGATCGAGGACAATAATAGAATCGTCATCTAATCGCAGGGTTGAAGCCGAGTCTATCCAGTAACCCTTCCAGCCTTTCCTTCTAAGCTCCGGGTAAACCTCTTTTGTGTAACCCCCGCCCTGGCAAGTGACAATGATATCCAGTGTAGAAAGCAGGTCAACATCGTATGCATTCCTTAATGGAGGGATCTCAAGACCCACGTCAGGACTCTTTCCGCCCACATTGGAGGTGGTAAAAAAAATCGGGTCAAAACCCCTGAAATTCTGCTCATCCCTCATACGGCCCATTAGTACCGATCCAACCATTCCTCGCCATCCTACAAAACCGGTTCTCAACATAAAATCCTCCTTAGGAACTGTTCAGAGCAGGCTTCTAATTAGCCCAAATTCGTTATAATTTCAAGGGAAAAGAATTTTTTCTTACTTGTCCCACCTCAAAAAGTTACCAGGAATCATACTATGCACAAGGACGCTGAAGCCATCGGATGTGCACGCCCCTCGGTTGAGAAACATGCAATTCAGGGCCCTAAAAGGATTGACATTTCAAAATGTTATACATAGAATCAGAGTTGTTTAATAATGGAATTATCTCAGGAGTAACAAATGGTTGCGATTCCTCAAAAAATAGTAATTTTTCAGCAAAACAACAGTGGGCAGGGGAAAATCGAGGGGATAACACGATTCGGGAATAATTTGTTCAATATTGAAGTCCTTGCCATTGACCAGACCTTTCCACCCATAATTGACGATACAACTCCATTCCTCCCGGAGGACATTCGGGCAGAGCTGGTTCTGGATTTTTTAGAACATCCTGATCTATCCCACGACCTTGCCTTAATTTGCCTCAAAAAGGGAATACCTGTGGTTGCCTCTGGCAAGAAAAGCAGGGTCAAAGGGGTTCTTACCCCCCCCACCTGATGTGCGCTTCCGAGGCAGGCCTGTCTCGGAAAATATGGTAAGCTGTTTGGTGCTCCGGAATTCGCTATGGACATTAATGACGGGCGCATTTCCAGAATAGATGTGGTGCGTGGAGCACCCTGCGGGGCAACCTGGGATGCTGCTACGCGAATGGTCGGAATGCCACCCAATGAGGCAATCATACGCATGGGACTCGAAGTGCAGTTTTTTTGCACAGCAGATCCCTCGGGCTGGGATCCCATCTACGGAAAAAGCCCCGTCCATTTAGCCGGCAAGTTTCATAGCTCCGCACTCAGCAAAGCTGTGGATGTTTCAAAATCCCGGATCATCGAGAAGACAGGGTTCGGGGATACTAACTAAAAAGGGAGCCAAACAGAACATGGGACTTCTTGTGAGATGGTTAGCGCTGACAGCAGCCATTGTGATCGCCTCTTATCTGATAAGCGGCATCGAAGTAAGCGGCTTTTTCAGCGCATTCTTTGCCGCGGCTATCTTGGGCATTTTAAACATTTTTTTTCGGCCTATCCTCTTTATCCTGACCCTACCCATCAATCTCCTGACCTTTGGCCTTTTTACGTTTGTCATAAACGCTCTATTATTGAAGATGGCATCCGGTGTAATTTCAGGATTTCAGGTTCACGGGTTCTGGTCAGCACTGTTTGGAGCCTTAGTGATCAGTGTGGTGAACTGGCTGTTGACATCATTTATTAATGAGCAGGGGAGAGTAGGATACACTGACCTGAGGAAAAGAGATGATGGCAGGTGGGAATAACTTTCCTGAATTTGCAAATCCAGTTCGTCCAGGATAGAGGTATCAGCAATCAGCATGACTAAGAAAGAAAGAACGAGCTACGTCTGTCAAAGCTGCGGCTATGAAGCCCTTAAATGGATGGGTCGATGCCCTGACTGCGGCCAGTGGAGCAGCATGGTAGAGGAGATCCGAAAACCTTTCAAAAAGGAAGCAAGGTCTTCTACAATGAGCCGGGCGGAGCGTATCGATGCCATATCCTTAGCGTCTGAGATGAGATTGAAGACCGGGTTGGCCGAGTTTGATCGAGTCCTTGGCGGTGGTGTGGTCCCCGGATCACTTATCCTTATAGGCGGAGACCCCGGGATTGGAAAGTCGACTATTATCCTACAGGTGCTCGACAGACTTGCCCGGCAGGATTTTCGTTCTTTATACCTTTCGGGGGAGGAATCCGCACAGCAGATAAAGTTAAGGGCCGAGAGGCTTGGCATTGATTCAAAAGGTCTCTATGTAATGACAGGGACCTGCATTGAAGATTTTTTTGATAGAGTAGTTCCGCTGAAGGCCGACCTTCTGGCCGTTGACTCGATCCAGACATTCTACACTGACGATATCGCTTCGGCCCCCGGCAGTGTAGGACAGGTAAGGGAAGTGGCCTCACGTCTGATGGCCTATGCAAAAGGATCGGGAACCCCCGTCTTTTTGGTGGGCCATGTTACTAAGGATGGCGCCATTGCCGGGCCAAAGGTCTTGGAGCACTTAGTGGATACAGTCCTCTACTTTGAGGGAGACAGGGGACATACGTTCAGGATACTCAGGGCGGCCAAGAATCGTTATGGTTCAACCAACGAGATAGGCGTCTTTGAAATGAAGGACTCAGGGCTTGCCGAGGTGGACAACCCATCCAGAATGTTTCTCGAAGAAAGGCCTGAAGACGTGCCGGGATCTGCGGTAATCTCCTGCATTGAAGGGACAAGACCTCTCCTTGTTGAAATCCAGGCATTAGTCAGTCCAAGCCCATTAGGCATGCCGAGAAGAACGGCCATCGGTGTGGACCAAAACCGCATTTCCCTGCTTGTGGCGGTCTTGGGGAAAAGATTGGGAATGGAATTGGGAGATCAGGATATTTTTGTTAATGTGGCCGGAGGACTGAAGGTAGATGAGCCCGCGGCGGACCTCGGTATCGTATCTGCCATGATGTCCAGCTTTTTAGGCAAGCCGATCAGCCGTGACATCGTGGTATTTGGAGAGGTGGGCCTTGCCGGTGAGGTGAGAGGGGTAAGCCAGCCTGAGATTAGAATGAGGGAAGCTAAAAAATTGGGGTTTTCGCACTGCTTTTTATCTGAGACCAACTTGATGGGTTCGAAGCCACCCGACGGCATGAAACTTTCAGGCATGAAATCGGTTAAGGATCTCTATGAATTCTTATTTGAAGGAGCAAAATAATGAAACAAGGCTTTATCCCTATCAGCATCGAGAAATATGTAAACCTTCATCTTGAATATAACAAAGATCAAGACCGCAAGCAACTTACCGAAGCCCTTGATGACGCCCTTAGCGCATACAAGCATGACGTCAAGTGTGCCTGCAGCAATCCTATCTGGGTCATCGGATCGGCACTTTCAGGATATGCCTGTTTTACATGCATTACAGGTGAGGCATATCCGGAGGATGATTATGAAATTGATGAGGCCTGCGATTCGGACGCTTACCAGAAAATCGATATCGATAAGTCTCGATTGGAGCAGGTCAGCAAAATCATAAGGAAGCACCCTGATAACTATGTTGAGAAGCTGGAAGAAATAGGGTTTCAGTGGTTCGATGATGATGCATGGGAAGAAGAAGAGAAAGAAGAACGGGCAGCAGTGCCGCAAACCGAAAACCAGCAGGTGCTGGTAACGTTTTTTGAGGAAAGCGGGCCCCTGACACACGAAATCCTTGACGCATTCCAGACAGAAAAATATGCCGATCAGCCCAACTATCCTTTATTCAGGAGATATTTCAAGCAAATAAATAGTAACCTCAAAAACCTGATTCTCTGGGGATTGGATAGATATCCCACTGAAAGCGGCCTTCTCGATGATCTTTCCTTTTTCCAGGAATTTGACAATGTACTATCAGAGCTGATCAATCGCTATAAAACGGCGTGCCTGCAGGAAAAAGACCTGGATCGTTTCGATAGCCTGGTTCAGGATTTTTACATGAGCACCATCGAATCCGGGTTTGACGCCTATTATGAGCTGAAAGATATGTTCGAAAAAAATACAGAAAAAAGACACATCATTGACCGGCAAATAGCTGAGTTGCAGGAGTCTGAAGACGACTTAGCCGATAATGTTCCCTTTTGACCCGGGTTCAAAGGTTAAGGGATGAGATGGTTTTTCTATTCCTCGTGGTGAGGAACAGACTGTCGTATCCGTTTGGTCTGGCCGTGGCGGCGCTTGGATTCCAGCCGACGTTTCCTGGATGCAAGGGTCGGCTTTGTCTTGTGGCGGGGTTTGGGTTTCAAGGTCGCTTTACGGATTAGACTGGTCAGCCGGCCCATGGCATCCTGACGGTTTTGATCCTGTGTGCGGAATCGCCGGGCATGTATGATCAAGACGCCCTCATCGGTCATCCGACTTCCGGCCAAAACAGCAAGACGTCTGAGAACATCCGGGGGAAGTGAGGGGGATCTGCCCGCGTCAAAGCGAAGCCGGACAGCAGTGGCAACCTTGTTGACATTCTGCCCTCCCGGACCCGAGGCACGGATAAAATCCTCCTGGATTTCGCTTTCATCAATGACGATGGTATCTGTTATGCGAATCATCCCCTTTAGTCCCCAGCAAGACATCCCGGTTGAAAACCTACCCCGGATAAACCAGAATTGCGAATTTTTCCTCACCCTCTCTCTTTCCTGAAACCCGAAAACACCCAGTAGATTCCCCATACCAATGCCACCGGACCTACCGCAACATAGAAAAATAGAGGCCAGTGGCCTTCCCAGGGTTCCAAAAAAAACGCAACGATGGCCGCCCACAAAAAAGAAGCCATGATGGCAAATCGAATCCGTCCTGTAAATTTAAAGCCCTGATCACAGAGTTGAAGATCCCCCTCCGATTTTCTGGCCATCAGTCTGGGGAGCATAAAAATGCCCAAAACAATCGCAACAATCAAAAGGATTTCCATTACGCCAGACATTCTTGCTATTCCTAACCCGGATAGACCGGCCTGCGACTCGGAGAAAACAAAAGAGATATTTTACCACGAAGCACACGAAGGACACTAAAAATAAGTTTTTAATGGTTTTATGATCTCTTAGAGTCCTACGTGATCTATCAGAAAAGCCGTGTCGATGCAAGGAGTTCTGATGGGCTTGACTACATATACTCCACCACTTATAATAGTTGACAATTAGGAGGTTATGCAGGTGATAAGAAGTTTCAATGGGAAGACGCCGGCTATGCCGAATTGGCCCGGCAGTACCGGGACCAGGAACTATAGGCGAGAAAAGGCCTTTTGAAAGCGGGGTTCGAGGCATGACAACAGGTCATAACGAAAATATGAAAAACCATACTGCAACCCTGTTTCCCCATTCTTATCTACCTGGGGCTGCCAGGGACAGGATATTGTCTTCTTTTGACTCCATAACCGTTTGTCAACCATGGTACATGGAGTCTGCTGCCGGCACAGAAAACAATGACGGCCGTGTAACCATCGTGCGCCCCCCTGAAGACCTGAAGCCCCCGGAGGATTTCAGGAAATTCCTCTCTGAATCCCGGCTCTGGATGAGCCAGAACCAGGGATATACCCCTCTGCCCACAGGGGAAGGAGAGGGTGCGACGTGGGAAATCAGACACGCCCTTCGTCAGACAGGAAAGGAGGTTCGCGAGCCTGTTGCTGAACAGGCACTCAAATGGCATCTCGTCCTCCATTTAATACGGGAACTGGAAGAGGACCGGAACTCTGCAGATGAGATGCTGCTTCGAGTGAAGGCGGAAAGATCCCCCCTTGCAGAGGCCCTCGGGGAGGCGAACCCTTCACACGGTCTTTTCGACGACCTCCCCCTTTCCGATTCACACCCTTCTATAGAGGAGCGCCACCTCAGCCATGTATTGGACGCATGGTTCGGCCTGTTCGGTCGCTCTCTTCCGGACGGCGGCAGCCTTGTGACGATTGCCCCCGACGTTCTGAGTTATGTAGCCGAGATCTTCGGAGCCGGGCTCCCCGAACCATCCAGGGAGGAAGGAGCGTCATCCTTCCCGACAATACATTTCCCCCGGTCTTCAGGTGACTCCCCTATGGAGAAAGATTCTGTACTGGCGGGTCTTTCAGGCAGAATGCTTATCTTGGTGGATTGTGGGTAAAGAAAAGGCAATGAAAAGTGGGTCTTAAGAAAGGGAGGCATTATGAATATCAAGGAATTGGCAGAAAATTTGGGATTAGAAGAAGATGAATATTTGGAGATACTTGAACTCTTTATTGATACCGGAATGGTCGATATAGAGAAACTTAGCTCTGCTATTGAAGAAGGTAATGCAGAGGAAGCCGCTCAGGCCGCCCATTCATTAAAAGGCGCTTCGGGTAATCTGGGACTGATGGAAATTTATGATGTGGCTCTGAAGAGTGAAGAGGAGGCCCGCAATAACTCCTTGGATGGATTAGATGAATCCGTTCAAACACTAAAGGAGAAGTTAAACTCACTCGCAGAGGTTGCTCGCAAGTAATAATGGGGAGGTGATTAAATGAAAAAACTTTCTCTTTTTATGTTTATAGATGCCTTGGGCTGGGAAATAATCAAAGACCGCGACTTCCTCAAAGACCTTGCCCCCCACAGGTACAGGGTTGGAATGCAGTTTGGATACTCGTCCACTGCCATTCCAACCATTCTGACGGGGGAAAAACCGACCATACACAAGCACTTGAGTTTCTACTATTATGCCCCCGATAAATCGCCCTTCAAAATATTCAAATATTTTTTGCTCCCATATCTACCCGGTTCTATCGTTGACAGGTGGCGGGTGCGTCATATACTTTCAAAATTAGTGGCCAAGCTGTATGGGTATACCGGGTATTTTGAAATGTACGCAATGCCATTCGACCGGATACACTACTTTGACTACATTGAAAAAACCGATATGTTTGTTCCGAACGGGATTAAGCCGGTCAAGAATCTCGCTGATAAGCTCGAGGAAAAAGGCATTCCATATCACATTTCCAACTGGCGGTTGAAAGAAATTGAAAATATCGAAGTGTTGATTAAAGAGATAGAGGAAGGAGAAATACGTTTTGCGTTCCTGTATACGGCCGCAATGGATGGTCTGCTTCATATGGTAACAAAGGATGGGAAGGAGATTGATGAAAAAATTGAGTGGTACAGTGGGCAGATTCAGAGAGTCATAGAAGCGGTAAAAAAGAGATACGACGATTTCTATTTCGCAGTACTATCCGACCATGGAATGACGACTTTGGCAGGAGTAGTTGATGTCAAAAGCCAGGTAGAAGGTCTGGGTCTCAAATTCGGGGAGGACTATGTGGCGGTCTACGATTCCACTATGGGAAGGTTCTGGTTTCTGAATAAACAGGCCGAGGAGAGGATCCTGAACCTCCTTCATCAGGTCCCTCATTCCCACGTGTTGTCAGAAGAGGAGGAGAAAAAATATGATATTGACTTTGAGAATCACATGTATGGCGAGAAATATCTTCTTATGGATCCTGGCTGGCAGATCGAACCGTGCGATATGGGGATAAAGGCGCTGCCGGCAATGCACGGTTTTGCCCCGGAGCACGAGGATTCCTATGCCGCACTCCTAAGCTCTGAGCCGGTTGACATTCCCCTTAATTGCGTAGACGATTTCCATCATCTAATGGTTAAAAAAATGGAGGGGCTAACGTAAAGGGTTGCGGGCCTTGGGATTGATGATTGTCGATTGTTGATTGAAGGGCCAAGGGCGCCAAGTTACAGGTTGCGGGTCAAGTTGAGAGGCCGAAGTCCAAGGTCAATAGTCAATAGTCAATCGACAATAGTCAATCCGAAGGGGTTGCGGGTTTTTTCAATAGTCAATCGACAATCGTCAATATTTAATTCCCGGATATCAGGTCCACCGGTTCCCTGCCCGGGGCCGAAATCCCACGCCGGACCAACAACGATCCCTCAACGAGATAGAACTGGGTCAGCGATTTAATATAATCGGCTACTGCTTGTACGGCATCGACCTGGCTTTCAACCAAATCTCTCTCCGCCTGGGCTACTCTGAACATGGTCGATTTCCCGAAGCGGTATTTTTCAACCTCTGCCCCTAATTTCTCTCTCTGATACTTGACAGTAGCACTTGAAGCAACGATCTGTTTACTGGAACGAGCTATTTCAATGTAGGCAGAAAGAACATCTTGCTCGGCTAATTGTGCCATATTTTCCAATGCCTGATCTTGCTGTTCTAACTCCAGGGTTGACCTCTTGTATAGCGCCTTTGGCGCCCGATTACCGATCGGGAATTCAAATCGGAGCCCGGCATAGACGTTCAGACCGCCCTCCCCCTTTCCAAAATCGCTCACCGAACCCCCGAAAGAGGCAGCATAACCGGTCCTTCCTAAGCTCACAAAAAAATCCAGTTTGGGAAGCACACCGTTTTTTGTCTTGACCACCTCTAATTCACCCCTTTGAACGGCGAGTCGGGCCTGGTTCAGATCCGGTCTCATGAGGAGCGCAACCTTTATATGCTGACCTACTCCCTCTAATTGAGGATCCAACCTCTCAGGTAGGGTCAACAGCACTACCTTCCTCTGCCAAAAATTCTCGCCCGGCGTATTGAGCAATCGCAACAATCTCAGCCGGGCATTGGCCCGGGCGCTCTGAGCATCAATAAGGTCCTGCCGGCGCTTCGCCGTTTCCGACTCACCATAGAATATCTCAGATCTTGCCAACTGTCCCAGTTCAATCCTCTCTATGGTCTCCCTTACCAACTTCGCACCCAACTCGACGGAAGCTTCATATATTTTAACTTCTTCTTTGGCTAAGGTGTAATCCCAGTATGCGTTTTCTACCTCTGCGAGAAGCGATTGGGCCAGACCGCGTAACTGGTACTCGGATGCGCGCGTATCTATTCTGGCCTGACGCAGATTAGCAAGATTGACATCAAGCCCCCTCCCTCTCAGCAGGGCTTGAGTAACCGTGAGACTCAAATTCGTTTCGTATTCTTCATCAGGATTAGTGACAATGATCTTGTCCTCCTGTTCGACCCCGAAGTCCAGGTCCAACCATGTGCCGGTAGGCAGAAACTCGGAAACTCCTGTTGAGACCACCGGTCCTTCTGTTACGCTATCGATTTTGTCCCTGTCCCGCTTCCACCCACCTTCTGCCCACACAATAGGATCAAATGCCGCCCGCTCATCCTCCTCATAGGTCCTCTGAATATCCGGGCTAAACCGCTCCACTCGAAACTCCCAGTTGTTCTCAAGCGCAAGGAGGGTCGCCTTCTCCAAAGTTATGGCAAGTACTCCATCAGTTGGTTCAGCCGACGGCCCCTCCTTTTCCGCTTCCTCCTTATCCGTGACAGGGCCACCCTCGTAATCCAGGACTTTATCGGCTGTGTTAGTCTCGCTACTACCCGAATCATGGGGTGCAAATTCCATAACATCTCTACCAAGGATATCAGGGATAAGTTTCTTTTTCGAATAAACGGATTCAGTTTCACTGCTATCCAGGGCTGGTTTTAGGGGGGTAGCCGGAGGCAAGGGGGCGGTAGCCGGGGGCAAGGGGGAGGCAGCCTGAGCCTGCGAAGCGGTTTCCACAAGAATCATATCACCGCCAAAACCTTTAGAGTGCAGGTTCTTCTTATACTTTAATGCTTCTTTCTTATTCACAAAAGGCCCTAAACAAACCCTGTACCATCGCCCTTCGTCAGGAACTTGAACCTCCTCAAGAAAGACGTTACATCCCCATTTAAGAGGGCTTTTGGCCTGCGCAGTTATATATTTCAGGGCATTCTCTCTATTCTTAAAGGAGCCTAACATGAGGCCAAAATCGGCGTACGCCATGGATGTGACCAAAACAATCAGGAATAATTGTAAAATGATCTGTTTCAGCCCTTTGTTTATTTTTGGAAGGGGATTCATATAGATCTTAAGATGATTATTTTGGGGACGCAGATTTCCGCAGATAAGCGTTGATAATACAAATAAAAAATCAGAGATGCTCTCCGTTTATACGCATCTGTCCCTAAATGGTCTTACAATTCGTGTAAAACAGAAGCCTTGTTTCATACAAATTCTCTATATTTTACCCTAATTTGATTAGAAAGAGCAAGACTTCTTTTCATTCAAGGATTGAGGAACTTGCGATCGATTATTCTTCCACTGGATACCAGTGGTATTTGCGGATACAGGTAAGAGGAGGACCAGCAACTAAGGCTGCGGCATAGTCAGGATCGATAGAGATGCCGTGAAAGAGCTACGGGTCTTTGAAGTCCTGAAAAAGGAATTACTGAAACAGCTTTCAAAAAAGCCCCATGGCTATGCCCTCAGGGCGTGGGTCCCGGGATGCTCAAACGGTGAAGAAGCCTATTCCATCGCCGTCCTCATACGGGAGTGTATGGACAAGCTCAAAAAGAATTTCGATGTGCAGATCTTTGGCACTGATATCGACACCATCGCCATCGATAAGGCCCGTACCGGTATTTATCCCATAGGCATTGCCAAAGATATAACCGAGACACGGCTGAAACGGTTCTTTATAAAAGAGGAAAGCACCTACCCCTACAACGACAGTTACCGGTGACGCCGAATTTTATATTCTGTCATGCCGGACTTGATCCGGCATCCAGTCGTTCACCTATGACCCTGGAGTCAAAATAGCTATCTTCAGGATCGCCCTGACTGGATTCCGGCTTTCGCCGGAATGACGGAGTGCTAAGTGTCGTTGTAGGG